>BNJV01001121.1_pt1 | contig 46603 bp, 65 predicted proteins | sample 8540591 | NCBI WGS metagenome assembly BNJV01 (sample SAMD00202457, study PRJDB9452) | human saliva metagenome | host: Homo sapiens
ACCAGCAACTACTCCTTAGGAGGGAGTTGTTATATCCATTGAACTAAGGGGACCGATAAAAAAAGAAGCGAGATCACTCCCTGCCTCCTTGTTCGTCTTAACGACGGATTTCTTTAATACGAGCTGCTTTTACCTTGCAATGCACGAAGGTAGTACAATTTCGCACGACGTACTTTACCGTAACGTACAACTTCAATCTTTTTCTACACGTGGAGTGTGTACTGGGAATGTACGTTCAACACCGACACCGTTAGAGATTTTTACGAACAGTGTACATTTCAGTGTGTCCTTGACCTTTACGAGCGATAACAACGCCTTCAAAGATCTGGATACGTTCACGAGATCCTTCGACAACTTTCGCGTGTACACGAACAGTGTCACCAGGACGGAATGCAGGGATATCAGTACGAAGTTGACCTTCAGTCAAGCTTTGGATTAATGGATTCATTTTATTCTCCTATCTTCGTCAATCTTGAGGGACCTCCCTCAGCGGATAAACTGTATTTTTGTGCTTCCATTACGCACAGAAACTATCATATCAGATAATTTCAGGTTTGTAAAGCTCTTTTCTCTACTTTTTCGCAACTTTTTGTCCGGAATAAATGCTCCACTCTTTTGGTAGGCAATAGGCGATGGCGCAAGCAATGACAAAGAATGGCAGGTTGGCATAGCCAAAGACTTCTCCTCCGATCAAGATCGGTGCGAGCAAGGTCGTCGTCGCACTGCCAAAGACACTGGCATATCCGATAGCAGCCACGACTAAGACTGGAAGACTAGCATAGGAGCAAGGAAGACTCCAAGCGTAGCTCCGATCGCAAAGAGCGGGGTCACTTCTCCCCCTTGGTATCCAGCAGAGATGGTCACTACGGTAAAGAGGAGCTTCAAGATCCAGTCATAACTCTGCGCACTGCCCTGATGAAAAGCCATATCAATCAGATTGGTTCCAAGACCACTGTATGTTCCGACCTTGGTCAGCTGGAGGGTTAAGAGGACCAAACTAAGTCCAGCCCCTATAAGCGCAATCCGGATATAAGGATTAGGTAAGACTTGAGCGACTGTTTTCTTCAACCATGAAAGGCTAACAGCAAAGAGTTTCCCAGCGAGACCAAAAGCTAGGCCAAGAAGGGCAACTTTGATCAAGGTCTCTGGTGTCCAGCTCAGCGTTTCTTTTAGTGGCACAGCAAATTTCTCCAAGCCAAGGGCATGAGAGGTGAAGCTAGCCACGATTGAGGCAATGAGCGCTGGATAGAGAGCCATCAACTGCAACTCCCCAACTGTCAAGACTTCAAGGGCAAAGAAGGTTGCTGCGAGCGGCGTCTGAAAGAGCCCCGCAAAACCGGCTGCCATCCCAGTCATGAGAAAGATACGCGAAGCATCTGGGATCTTGATATGACGGGCAAAACGGTGCGAAAGGGTCGCTCCGATCTGGACCGCTACACCTTCCCGACCGACCGAACCACCAAAGAGATGGCTCATCCAGGTCGTCAGCATAATCAAAGGCACCAAGACCAAGGGGATTTCTCCTCACGCGCGTGTCCGACATCAAAGATCAGGCCCATCCCTTTTGAAGCCTTGCCACCAAAACGTTTATAAAGATAAACGATGACAAGCCCCGATAAGGCTAGGAAAAGAATCAAGGGCCAATGCTGGCTTCGGAAATCTCCAATCAAGAGAAGACCTTGACCAAAAATCATATCAATGGCACCAACCAAGAGACCAATGAAAAGCGCCATCCCTGTTAGGACCACATACTGTTGTGCTTTTTGCTTGATCGATAGACTAGTCACGCGCCCTCACCTCCTCTTGGAAGTCTCTCGAGCGCTTCATCATATCTTGAAACTGAGCTTGAATGGTCGCCCGATACTGCTCATCCGTCACGAGAGAGCCGACTTTCTCAAGCACCTCTCTTTCCCTTCCTTGATCGAGCACAGGTATCCCCTGCTGCTCCTTATATTCTACAATCTGACCGACACAGACCATCCGTCTTTCCAGCAAGGCTACAAGCTCTTGATCGATCTGGTCAATGTCCTTACGAATCTGATCTAAATCCATGTGTCTCCTCTTTTTTTGGATATAAATCGAGGCTGTAATCCATCGATCCAGCCTCTTAGTCATTAATTTGCTTTTGCTACAAGTTCTTCTGCAAAGGCTTCTAATTTTTCAATGTCTTCGTCTTCTGCAGACAAATCAACTTTGACACACTCAGAACCTTTTTCAGCACCAGTCGCAGCGAAGCAACGGTCGAAATCATCAACTGCTTTACAGAATTCATCGTAGAAGGTATCACCTGATCCTACCACACCGTAAAGTTTGCCTTTGAGATCAAGGCCAGCCAAATCTTCGTAGAAATCTTGGATCTCATCTGGAAGCTCCCCATCGCCGTAAGTATAAGTCGCTACCACTGCGATATCCGCATCAAGGAAGTCCTCCGCATCCACAGTTGTACACTCATCCACATCTACTTCGACACCAAGATCACGGAATTTGTCCGCTACGATATCAGCAATTTCTTCAGTATTTCCAGTCATACTAGCAAAAACAATCTTCGCTACAGTCATAATTTCCTCCCAAAATCTATTTCCCGTATTATACCACTTTTTCAAGCATTTTGCACGAAACCTTTCCCGATAAGGTGAAAGAAGGGGCTTGTTTCAGGAAATTAGATCGATTGAAGCTAATCACCCTCGTTTTCTTCTTGAATTGCTTTAATAGTTTTAATTTCTTCATTCAGCTTTTTATCAAAATCAGACTTATTTTTGAAGGGATACGAATAGGTGCGCCAAGTATACCATTTGAGGCCTTCTTCACCCTTATAGTACCACTCTATTCTAGTAGGTAAAAACTCTTTGTTGTAGGTGATTCGAACCTTAGAAAATTGACGGTTTTTCTTTAAATAAATCGCTTCAAATTCCGGGGGATATTCTTCTTTCATCAATTTATCGTCCACAAATCTTTTCGGTGAGCTAGTAATTTGATAGTTCGATTTCTTAATTTCATCAGTAGTAATTTTCTTACTTAATAGAACTGATGATAATTCGTTATTTACTGCAGAACTGAAATACTTATTTCTATCACGATCTACATTATAACCACCGTATACTGTATCGTCTTTTACTACTGTTTGAGCATTATTATAAAATTCTTGTTCCTTTAAATCAAAACCAACCACAAATTCCTTATAGCTAGGATCTCCATTTTCAACCAGAACAAACTGTTTATTTTTAAAAGACTCCATGAAGATTGATTGTTACTGCAACTACTTAGGAATACTGCAATAAGCATTACGACCAACACTACCACAATCATTTTGGAAAATTGTAACCATCGTTTTCTTTTCATTGATTGTTTAATTTCTTTCATCATATCCATCCATTCTACCAAAATATTGAACTAATGTAAAACCGCTTCCATAGTTCCTAATTAGTGATAAACGCTTGCTGGATGGGCCTTTCTTATGTTAAAATTGACAGAGAAAATGAGGTAATGTATGAACGTAATGAATGAAATTTTTGAAAAGATTCAAGCTTATGACACGATTATTATCCACCGTCATCAGAATCCGGATCCAGATGCGATTGGTAGCCAGGTGGGCTTGCGGGATCTCCTGCGTGCGCACTTCCCTCAAAAGCGGGTCTTGGCAACTGGCTATGACGAGCCGACCTTGACTTGGCTTGCTGAGATGGATACTGTCAGCGATGAGGATTATAATGGAGCTTTAGTGATTGTCTGTGATACGGCTAATACTCCCCGCATCGATGACAAGCGCTATACGAATGGTGATTTCCTGATCAAGATCGACCACCACCCAAATGACGATGCTTATGGCGATCTGCTCTGGGTCGATACTGAGTCTAGCTCTACCAGTGAGTTGATCGCACTTTTTGCTAAAGAATTGGAGCTCGAACTTCCTGTAAGTGCTGCGCGTCTTCTCTATGCTGGGATTGTCGGAGATACAGGTCGCTTCCTTTATCCTGCTACTTCGACTCGGACCTTTGAGATCGCTGCAACTCTTCGAAGCATTCCCTTTGATTTTACAGCACTTGCTCGTCAGATGGATACGATCAATCTCAAAACAGCTAAGCTTCAAGGCTATGTCTATGACCATCTTGAGATCGATGAACATGGTGCTGCGCGTGTGACCTTGACACAAGAGCTCTTGAAGAAATTCGATCTACGGGATTCAGAGACTGCTGCAATTGTCGGTGCCCCTGGACGCATCGATACCGTATCTGTTTGGGCCATCTTTGTCGAGCAGGCCGACGGTCACTTCCGTGTCCGGATGCGTAGCAAACGAAAAGTGATCAACGAAATTGCCAAACGTCATAATGGTGGTGGCCATCCACTAGCTAGCGGAGCTAACTCCTACTCTCTCGAAGAAACGACCAAATCTACAAAGAGCTACAAGAAGTGGCTCGCACGAACGAAGGCTGAGAACGGTTTCTCAGCCTTTTTATCTTGGTCATGGGGTTTTCATTTGATATTTCTTATGGTAAAATAAAGCTAATAAATTTTAAGGAGACTTATTATGGAAAAAAATCGTTTGTTTATCATTATCTCTGCTGCGGTAGCGATTCTTAGCTCTTTCTTGCCATGGGCAAGCCTTAATGCTGGTGCCTTTGGTTCATACAGCTGGAATGGCCTTCACGGAGATGGATGGTTCGTTATTATCTTCGCAGTCGTTGCGATTGTCCTTGCTTGCTTGAACGATGTGAAATCTTCACTACCAAAAGGTTTTGCAATTGGTGTTATCGTATCAGGGGCTCTCTCAACTATCGTAACATTGATCGATCTATTTGGTGTAAACAAATATGCTGTTAACTTCAATGGTTATGGCGTTTCAATTGGCTTTGGTTTGATCCTTGCTTTAATCGCATCAATCGCTATTGTTGTAACTGGTCTCTTGGCGATGTCAGGTGGTAAAATCACTAAAGGAACCTTCGAAGAACTTGCTGAATCTGGTAAAGGATTTGCCCAATCTGTTGGACGCGTGACAACTTCTACTGTAAAAACTGCTGTAAATGAAATCAAAAAAGAATCACACGAACACACTGAGGGACAAGCTGATCAACCAGTTGAAGCACCTAAAGATCCAAATCAATCTGAACAATAATAAGATCATCATCGCCTTGGTCCTTCCAGGGTGATTTTTTTGATCATTAATTTAAATAAAATTAGTGAAAATACTTGTCAAGATACTGGAAATTTGGTAAACTAGCTTAGTAACAATCTATGGCTCGGAAAGAGACCATGGCAGAAAGGAAATATTGCAAAATGAAAAAGATATCCATCCAGAATATCGCCCTGTTGTCTTCATGGACACTACTACTGGTTACAAGTTCCTCAGCGGTTCAACTAAGTACTCTAGCGAAACAGTTGAATTCGAAGGTGAAACTTACCCATTGATCCGTGTTGAAATTTCATCAGACTCACACCCATTCTACACTGGACGTCAAAAGTTCACTCAAGCAGATGGACGTGTGGATCGTTTCAACAAAAAATACGGTCTCAAATAAGAACCAACACAGAACCACTTCCCTTTCGGGAGTGGTTTTTTTGATCTCCATTTCTTTTATTGTGAACGCACAAAATAAGAGGTTAGGATGTTGATCCCACCTCTTTTTTTCATCTTAATGGAACTGCATTCCACCATCCACGATAATGGTTTGGCCTGTGATGTAGTTTGAATCAGGTCCAGCAAGGAAGCTGACCGCTGCTGCTACATCTTCTGGTTCTGAAAGACGTTTCAAAGTGATATCTTTAGCGAATGTTTGCATACCCCATTCGTCGTCTTTGCCCGCGTTCTTACCTACTTCATGGGCAATATCAAACATCATTGGAGTCTTAACGATACCAGGTGCATACGCATTGACAGTGATGCCTGAATCTGCCAAGTCACGTGCCAATGTTTGCGTGATTCCACGAACAGCGAATTTAGTACCACCATAGACAGTCAGATTAGGGTTACCAACGACACCAGCCTGTGAGGTGGCATTGATGATTTCCTCCATGACCTAGTGCTTTGAACTGAGCTTGTGCAGCTTGAGCACCCCAAATCACACCACCAACGTTAATATCAAATGTACGTGTAAATTGTTCTTCTGTAATCGTATCAAGTGGTGTAGTTGGCGCAACACCTGCATTGTTTACGACAACATTCAAATCTCCAAAATGGTCAACAACCTTTTGGAAAGCTGCAGCCACTTCTTCTTTTTTAGACACATCAGCTACGACTGCAAAAGCATTATCTGCTGACAACTCAGCAACTGCTTTTTCAGCTGTTTCAGCATTGTAGTCCAATACTCCGACCTTGAAGCCATCTTGCACCAAGCGTTTTGCGATTGCAAAACCGATTCCTTGACCAGCACCTGTGACAATAGCTACTTTAGACATATGATTCCTCCTTGGTATCAATGATACCAGCAAACGTTCCTATCAGAACAGCAAGGGTTGACAACTAGTTTTGATGGGGTCTATTATAAATATCCGACAAAACTATGCTAACAGTATACTCTTTTGTGAAAAATATTTCAAACTCTAGCCTGTTTTTTGAAAAAAATAGTTTATTTATATGATATTTTTATTTCGTGATAAGTGAACGAAAGCGTGAAATAGAGTATGGCTTTTAGCCAAAACAGATAATTGTTCTATACTGTAAAAGCTACATGAGGCTGGGACAAAAGTCCTAGCCTCTCAATTATTTTTTGATTGTAGAGCAAGACGCAGTGGTTGAGTGGGCTCTACTACGCTGATTTCATCAGCTTTTACAGCCCTACTCAACTGTGCGGAGGTGGGACGACGAAATCGAATTCTAACGAATTACCGATTTCTGTCCCACTCTCTTAAACTATTCATTTGATTGATCCCTTTAGTCATCAGACTCCGCAAATACTTGAGTGGCTTTGACTGCTTTCTTCCACCCCTTGTACAATTTCTCTTTGCGAGCTTCATCCATCTTTGGTTCAAAGATTTGGGCTGCTCCATGAAGAGATTTTAATTCTTCCAAGTCCTTCCAATAGCCTACGGTCAGACCTGCTAGGAAGGCCGCTCCTAAAGCAGTGGTTTCCAAGTTTTTCGCGCGAGCAATCGCAATTCCAAGAATATCTGCCTGAAACTGCATTAAATAATCATTTTTCGCTGCCCCTCCATCTACTTTTAGGACTGGGATAGGGGTTTTGGCATCTACCTGCATGGTGTCGATGATATCGCGTACTTGGTAGGCAATAGATTGAAGGGTTGCTTTGATAAAGTCTTCCTTGGTCGTTCCCCGGGTAAGCCCGAAGACAGAACCACGCGCCTCTTGGTTCCAATATGGTGCTCCAAGACCCGTAAAGGCAGGGACCACATAGATTTCATCCTGGTTCTGGGACTTCAAAGCATAGGCCTCAGATTCAGGTGAACTGTCGATCATCCGCAGGCCATCACGAAGCCATTGAATAGCACTTCCAGCGATAAAGATAGATCCTTCAAGGGCATAGTAGACCTTGCCATTGATCCCATAACCAATCGTCGTCAACAGGTTATTCTCTGATAACTGCATCTCTTCACCCGTATTCATAATGATGAAAGATCCAGTTCCATAGGTATTTTTGACCATACCAGGTTCAAAGGCCAATTGGCCAAAGAGAGCAGCCTGCTGGTCTCCTGCCATCCCTGCAATCGGTACTTGTCCACCGTAGAAATGGAAAGGAGCTGTCTTGCCATAAATTTCAGAGTTTGAACGCACTTCAGGAAGCATTACCTTAGGAATGTTGAGGATTTCCAAAATTTCTTCGTCCCATTTCAGTTCCTTGATATTGTAGAGCATGGTCCGGGCAGCATTAGAATAGTCTGTCACGTGGGCTGCTCCATCCGTCAGCTTCCAGACCAACCAAGTATCAATGGTCCCAAAGAGCAATTCTCCTTTTTCTGCACGCTCTTGTGCTCCTTCAACATGGTCCAAAATCCAACGAACTTTTGTTGCTGAAAAGTAGGCATCGATGACCAAACCTGTCTTTTGGTGGAAGGTTTCTACATAGCCTTGGTTTTTAAGTTCTTCAGCCAGTGGAGCAGTTTGTCGCGATTGCCAGACAATAGCATTGTAAATAGGAAGGCCTGTGTTCTTATCCCAAACAACTGTCGTTTCCCGTTGATTGGTAATGCCGATCGCCTCGATTTGATTGGGCTTGATGCCACTTTCAATAAAGACCTCAGCGATCACCGACTGAACCGAGTTCCAAATCTCATTGGCATTGTGCTCCACCCAACCAGCCTGCGGAAAAATCTGAGTGAATTCCTTTTGACTAGAGCTAACTTGCTCGCCTTTTTTATTAAAAATGATAGCCCGCGAACTAGTGGTTCCCTGGTCAATCGCCATAATGAAAGTTTCTTGAGACATAAACTGCCCTCCTGAATTCGATACTTAAAAATCTTGTTCTTTCATAAACTAGTATACTCTATTTCATCATGGATTTGTATCCATTTTTTAAAGAAAATCCGGTCTAACATTTTCCTACTGCTTCCACCTCTATCAGATCAAATTAAAAGAGCCCTGAGGCTCTTTTAACTAGTAGTTCAAATACTTATCAAGCTCTGTTCTGATCTAACCGATTTAAAAACTCCATGGTCGGACTGTCTTGGTAAAGTTCTTTGAGAGGAATCTTCTGATAGACAGCTATTTCGTCCGCAGTCACACCGTAACGAATTAATAGATCATAAATACGATTTAAATCATGACGTAATTCATCCGTTATGAGGACATTATCGCTGGTTTCTTTTGTTTTCCAATAATAAGATGGCAGCACTTCCTTGGTTTCAATTAAAATAGTTTGCAACAAAGTCCCACCATGGCTATCCTTCTGAGAGATATCGGCCCCAAGTTCCAACATTTTCTCAAAAACCTTGAAAGACTTGTCAGCTTTTTCCTTAGACGAATACATCTCATATTGGCCATTCCAACGTTTGATCATGCGCCTGCAGTCAAATACAGCTCGTCCACCCGCTGTTTGGAGGACTGGTTGACAAAACGGATTCAGCTCTGTCGGCTCTTCAATAAAGTTAAGATCTGCTCCTCTATCAATGAGTAAGTCTGCAATATCTAAATGTCCCGATTTGATAGCGACTTGAAGGAGCGACTATCCCTGATCTCTTTTAGGTTTGTCACCCGAAACAGCATTGACTTCTTCAGGCTTTTTGTCCAATATCTGACGGACGGCCTCTAGATCTCCTCTTCGCAACAGCTGAAAGGTTTTTTGCATGGTCTTTCCCCCTCTCACATAATTGATAAGAATGATACTGTGTTGATACTTTGATCCTATCTCTAGGTTCTTCGTTAAACTGATTATAGCATTTTATGGACTCTACATTGAAGTCCTAAAGGCTAAAGATGACAGACTCCCACCAAAAAAGATACAACTCTATTTCTCTGATTTTCGTGCAGCCACCAGCCAAGAGGCTACTAGGATTTCGAAAATAACCAGAAGGATAATCTGAGGAAGAGAGCTCTGTACCAGCATGAGGACAGCTAGACTATCGATCAGCATATGAGCGAGGATACAAGGAACAGCTCCTTTCGAGTACTCCTTGAGCGCTCCAAACAGGAAGGTATTCCCTAAAATCATCAAGTAAAAGATGAGATAGTTAGACGAACCTGCTGTAATCCAAGGGAGTTGATAGATGGGAATATGCCAGAGAAACCAGACAAGGGAAAGAACCATCATTTTAGATATAAAGTGCTTGCTAAAGGAAAGATGCTCTTGTAAAAACCAACGCCAACCGACTTCTTCCAGACCACCATATAAAAATGTCCAGGGGAAATAGAGGAAGAAGGCCAAGAAGGAGTTCCCAGCAAAGCGAACGTTCATAAGCAGGATGGAAATCCCATAATAGATGACGGGGATGAAGAAAGCTAGGATCCAAGATAGGGAACTTTCTTTTTGAAGAAAGACCTTTTTGAAAAATTCACCCAAGGAGTTGACTTCACTCAACACAAGAGAAAAGACAGCAGCCACAATCATGGGAATCAAGTTCATTAGGATAAACAGGAGTGAGGCCCCCATACTACTTCCATCCGGGAAAAACCAAAGGATCACTTGCCCTACTAGAACTGTAGTAAGGAGAGCAGTCAATGCATACCAGATAGCAACTGATCGTTTGAAATAAATTTGTTCATTTTTCCTCCTTTACAGTTACATACTTCTTTCTTGCAATCATGATTGCTAAACTAATAATAAAAATTTTACTGACGATAGATAGCCATACCTCTTCATTCAATATCATCTGAGACAAGGAATTGATACAGGCATGGGTTATGACACAGAGCCATAAATTTTGCGTTTTATGATACAAGGCCGACAAGATAAAGCAGTTAGTTAGCAGACCTACTAGAAACGGAAACAATTGAATGACACCTAAAGAACCGTCGATATAAAAGTATAGTAGATGCCAACTAGACCAAGCTAAAAAGGTGATCACAGTAGCTGAAAAATAAGGTATTTTTTCCTGCAAAGTTGGTTGAAAGAAATAACGCCAGCCAATTTCTTCAATCCCACCAAAAAGAAGAGCCTTAAAAAAGAGCACTACTGGCAAGACCAACGATTGACTGGTGATCTTACCACCAAAGATAAAGGGGAAAAAGTCAAGCAACAAGAAAAAGAGCACTAAACAATAATTTGCCAGACTGTCTTTGACTTGAAAAAAATCTTTTAGAACTTGTTTGAAACTAGATTGATGGTAGCCAATACTGGCAAGACTGCCCCACAAAGCTGATGACAAGCCACCTACAATAATAGTGATGATCCCAAATGATGATGTAAAATCAACCTTGACTCCTCCTGCTCTTAAAAACCAAACCAGAAGGCTAACTCCTAATACTTGACCAAAGGTCCCTAACAAATACATAGATAGGGCTTGCTTTCTATTCATTCGTGATTCCTTTTTCTTTCAATTAATTTCCAGTGCTATCTACCTTAAACCCATACCTGCCAGCATTTTGTTTTAGCTTCTCCACTAGCTCTTCATTCCGCTTGCTTTTTCCAAAAAAGAAGGGAATAGTCTTTCCATTTCTAAGCTCGATATAGAAAGCATAACGAGCCCCACCACCAGATCGTCCACGAAAAATTGCATAGGTGATTTGCTTGATCTCTTTCAGTGGGATCCTGCGACGACTGAAACACAGAGCAACATGGATATAGAAGATTCCACGGTTAATATGGAAGGGCGCAAAGAAGGGACCTCCACTACGTTTCACGATTGCCCTTCTTCTCAGGTAAAGTAGAACAGTAAAAAAGAGCAAGAAAATGAGCACATATAGAATCGGAGCATAGTCCATTATCTTTCTAAATTCTAACACGCTGTCGTTCATCCTCTACTTCATCTCAACCCATTTTTCATTATCCATGATAAAGGGCTTAGCCAGACCTTCACCTGTGTAGTCTTGGTATTTGGTCTCCAAGTATTTGTAGACATCTTCCTTGGTCGCAAACTTGATGGCTTGGTAGGGCTCTTCAAAGGTTAGCTTTTCGACAAAGAGATAGCCGTCCTTAGCAGGTACCAAGACACCGACGTGACCGACAAAAAGGGTATTACCGTCTAGGTTATCATGAACAATAACGGAAAGCATGCGCGCATTTTCATTGAACTTGAAATTGGCAAAATACTCTTCCATCTTCTTAGCATGGACCTTGACATCCGTTGTCGCCTCTGTCGGAACCCGTGAATAGAGAATGTTAAAGGCTTCCTTGTCTGCCTCATCGAAGACTTTTCCTTTGTCAATGGCATCATTGTCCACAAATAAAAGTTCACTATCCGCTTTCATCTTAGGAATCTCGATGCGATTCTTCAGAAGAGTATAGCTATTGATCCGGCAGTTGGTCCCGACGAAATCGCCCTTTTTCTTGGTCCACAAGTCACTGATCTTCTCAACATTGTAGTCTGTTTTCTTGAAGGTGCTGAAGTCACCCGTCAAGCCGACCGAGCCGACAATGCTATCGTAATCTGTTACCAGACTCAGAAACTTGTCTACACTGTCCTGATCCAAATAAGCAGACAAAAGACTCCGCACTTCATCGACACTCGTCTTGCTGTTGAGGTTGCTGTAGGTGCCCTTGTAGCGCTCTTTGTCTGAACTAGATTTCTGCACAGTAGAACTTTCCTTCTTTCCTTGGATTGCTTTTGGTTGCTACCACAAGCCGCTAAAGCAAAAATCGCCAAGGCACAGCTAGTAAGGAGCATAATTTTTTTAGATGGTTTCATAAACTGGTTCCTTCTCTATTGATTAAAATGTTTGTTCTATAAATTTTTCATATCGATAATCCTTTTCCTCTATTATAGTTTAAAACTAGCTTTGCTCCAACTATTTTTTACGAAATGAGAAAAGTTTATAAGTAACAAAAAAGAGCTGGCAGACTGTCCAGCTCTTTAATATGTTACAAAAATCAAAATTAAAATTATCGTTTAATCAGACCAATCTATTTTGGCATGTTCTATTGCGTACTCCGCTTCCTCTTGAGTAAATTTTCTATTTTCAACAAGTATTTCTAATAACCGTTCTTTCGAAATCTTGCCACCGTTTGCAGAAGATTCCGCTTCTTTCACAGCTTCCTCTTTCCAATCGAAATGAACTTTTTCTATAGCATAATCAGCCTCTTCTGGAGTAAATAGATCAACATTTACAAGTTGCCCAACTAACTTTTCTTTTGAATAATGAAACTTTTGATATGATTTTGCTCTTAAAACAGCCTGCTCTTTCCAGTCTATATTAAGCTTATTGACAGCGGACTGGGAAATATACTCTGAATACATGCCATACTTAGTAAGATAAATTTTAATTTGTTGCTTCGATAAAGGAGATTTCTCTGACCAAGATTTAGCTTTTGCATATGCCCTTGTACTTACTGGTACTAGTAAATTTTCTTTCGGTTCTGGAAAGCTTGATCTATGATGAGCCGCTTCATAAGCTCGAATATATTCATTATACATCATAGCTAACATTCCTAACATCAATCCAAACATTGTAAAAATAAATATCAAAAATTTTTTCATAATGAATACCTTTACTTATTTTTCTCCAAAGGAATCCTTCATTCCTCTTGAACTACTTTCATGAGTATTATATCATGAAATATTCTTCATTTTTATTTTTTTAGTGTAAACGTCTTTATATTAGTAAATAAAAAGCGACTGCAATATTTCAACTGCAATCACTCGTTCAATTGTGAGATAAAAAAATAACAAAGTAATATAAAGGATTATTTAATCTTATGTTTGTTCATCTTTTCTTCAAAGATGGCTGTCATAATCTTGCGGAGCTCTTCTACTTCTTTTTCAGGAAGGTCTCCTTGACGCTTGGCCACAGTATAGAGTTCAGGGGATTGCTTGGCTACACGTTCGATGGTCTTGGTCGTCGCATGCCCTCTGACAAAGAAAGGAATACATTTGATCCATTCTTGCGGGACTAAAGCGAGCAACTTCTTCGCTGCTTCTTTATCAGAAATCTCAGCTGTACTCAATCCTTGCTTGATTTGTTCTTGTTCTTTTTCTGTAAAGTTCTAAAAGTTAAAAATGTTTTTATTGACAAATTTGTTTGTAATGGAAGAACATTTAGATAAAAACATATCACTATTATATTTTAGTCATCCTATTATATTTTAGTCATCCCAATCTATTTTGGCATGTTCTATTGCGTACTCCGCTTCCTCTTGAGTAAATTTTCTATTTTCAACAAGTATTTCTAATATCTTTTCTTTCGAAATTTTGCTACCGTTTGCATAAGATTCCGCTTCTTTCACAGCGTTCTCCTTCCAATCGAAATGAACTTGTTCTGCAGCATAGTCAGCCTCTTTTTGAGTAAATAAATCATCATTTACAAGTTGCCAAACTAACATTTCTTTTGAAAAATGAAACATTTGAAGTGATTTTGCTTTTAAAACAGCTTGCTCTTTCCAGTCTATATTAAGTTTATTCATAGCGTACTGGCAAGCATCCTCTGAATACCACCTTGTTAGATCTTGTTCAATTTTCTGTTTCGATAAATGAGAATTTTCTGACAAAAAGAGAGCTTTTACATATGCATCTGTAGATTTATTTGAATTTTTATAATCATAATACTTCGTACTAGAACTTGAAGTCTTACTAGAACTTGAAGAAGAGTATTTTTTATAATCATAATAATTCGTACTAGAATTTGAAGAAGAGTATTCTTGTACAGGATAAGTTATCTTTGATCCTGAACGTGAATTTTTCCATTCATTATAACTTCTTTGATAACTATATACCATAATAGCTATCCATCCTACGAACAATCCAAACACCGAAAAAATAAATATCAAAAATCTTTTCATAGTGAATACCTTTACTTGTTTTCTCCAATGGAATACTTGATTCCTCTTGAACTACATTCATTAGTATTATACCATGAAATATTGTTCATTTTTATTTACTAGTGTAAAAGTCTTCATACTAGTGAATAAAAAAAGCGACTGCAATATTTCAACTGCAATCACTCGTTCAATTATGTGATAAAAAAATAACAAAGTATTATATAAGATTATTTAATCTTGTGTTTGTTCATCTTTTCTTCAAAGACTTCTGTCATGATGACACGCAATTCTTCCCGTTCTTTTTCAGGAAGGTCTCCTTGGCGCTTGGCCACGGCATAGAGTTCAGGATAGCGCATAGCCACACGTTCAATCGTCTTTGTTGTCGCATGCCCTCTGACAAAGAAAGGAATGCGCTTGATCCATTCTTGAGGTACAAGAGCAAGCAACTTCTTCGCCGCTTCTTTATCAGAAATCTCAGCTGTACTCAAACCTTGGTTGATTTGTTCTTGTTCTTTTTCTGTAAAATCTTTTAATTCCATAGTAAATTCCTCATTTGTTTATCTTAGGACACATTATACACCTATGTAGGATAAAGTACAACTAAAGGAACTGAAAAATAGAGCAAGGGCAAGTCATCCCTCACTCTATCTTTTAGTCGTTAAATCTTATGAAGTATAGTTATCTTCCATTTATTGTGGAGCATCTCCTTTTTGTTTTAAGTAATAGTTACTTGCCTCCGTTAGTTTTTTATAATAATGATCGTAACTCTTACTAAATTGTCTAATCAGCGGAATAGCGAGTTCATAGTAGTGATGGTTAATCAAAAATTTTTTCAGTTGATCTTGAATGTGTTTCATTGGACTTGTTTTGTAATCATCACTGTTCAAATAACGATCATAGATAGAAATCGTGTCCTTATGTTCATTATGCCACTTTTCATAATTTTCTACCGAAGCTATCTTAGCTTCATTAACTTCTTTTAAGGTCTTCATATTAAAACTAGAACTCAGTTCATCAACATAATCCTGTTCTTCTCTGCTTAACTCAAAGGTTGGAAGGCTATCTAAATACTGAATATACTTCTTAAATGCTTCTTCTCCACCTTTTGACAAGGGCTCCTGTAAAAAAGGTTGATAGGCAGCAAATAAGCATTGCCCCAAGTATCCTGGAAATGCTCTTTCGAGTCTCTTATAAATGGAATCCTCAGCTTCGATGACCGCAAGTTTTTCATTGATCAGATCCGTGTCTGCACCTTTTATATAGAGATCAAACACTACTTTCCGTTTCTCATCACTTTCTAGTTCTTGCTCTTTTCTTCTGAGAATACTAGATGCAGTAGCCCCATCTGACTTCAGACAGTCCTTTATTTCTGTTATGCTTAGCCCTAATTTTTTAAACAAGGCAATCTTATTCAGAATCTCCACATCCTTTTCCGAATATTCCCTATACCCATTTTCTAGTCTTCGAGGATGAATAAAACCTTTTTCTTCATAGTATTCTAGTGCTTTTCGAGTTAAACCTGTTATTCTTTGAATATCATTTCTTAACATAATCTTGCACCCCCTTAACTATATGATACTCCTGTCCCCAAGGGACATGTCAACCTTTACCTTATAAACAGAAGACAATCATTTTTCTAATCTCTTTTATCTCTTATTATAACAAGGTTCCACGAATATATCTGTCATAAAAAAAGAAAAACAGCCAACCATTGGGTTAACTGCTAAAAAAAGTTATCAAGTTAATTATTAGAAGAATCAGCGTTCAATTTCATTTTAAATCGTACTTCCAGTCTTCTCCATCTTGGTAGTAGAAAAATTCAGACAGGTCTTCTTCAAGGAAAATACGAAGCATATCTTCCATATCTAAGGAGAGGTCTAGATTTGGCAATTCTTTCAGGTCCTCCCACCAGACTTCCCCCCTCTTCAGAGGATATTAGGTCTCCTTCAAACTTTTCTGTCTTATAAAAGAGAACTACATATCGAATACCGTCTTCTACCCAATTTTTCATTCCACACATCTGGGGAGAAGTAATCCTTAAGCCAGTTTCTTCCTTCACTTCACGGATTACTGCTTCCGTAAATGATTCTCCCGCTTCGACATGACCACCAGGAAAGGTTATGCCTGGCCAATCTTCTTTTTTACGATCAATAACAAGAACTCTATCGCCGTCTCTTACCATACAAAGATTTGTAAACTCAACAGTCTCATTCATACAAATACTTCCTAACTATGTTAGTCTTTTTCTTTAAGGATAGGATAAACAATCTCTACCCTATTCTTCTTTTAGTTGCACTTGCGTATGGGCTAGCAAGTCTCCTAGATGCCTCTTATCTTTCCGAAACATCGTCATTACCAGTAACACAACAGCGAGGAGAGTCGCCGAAATAGAGAGGATAATGGATAATCCATCAAAATTACTATAGAAGCCATGAATCGTGCCCATATGACCGAGTTGCCAAGGTAAAAATTTGATGATGTTTCTGATCAAACTAGCTAGCACTGTTTTTTTCTGGTAGACCAGCTCAAGTCCCGCTTTTGTCTTCCCCAAACTCCCATTTTTTGCATAATCCAAGAATGTGAACAGGAGCGTGATTGGCAAAATAGATGTTAAAAATACAAGCCACTGTGACTGAATTTCTGTAAACTCTGGGACACCATTAAAAAAAATGATGTAAATAAGCATAGAAATTATAAACAGAAGAACTAAATAAGCTAGAATGAAAAGATAATCGAATAGAAATTCTATCATTCTTTTTTTAACCGAAATAGGATTGATTGCTAACATCTTCATCACCGTCTCCCCCTTTCTCATCTCCTATTATAATATAAGGGTACTAATAAAGAAACTATTAATAAAAAAAGAAAGACTGCAATCTTTTGATTCCAGTCTTCTTTCTTACTAATCTTCTCTATAAATAACAAAGCCATTTGGCTGAATGATCAATCGACCATCGGATATATTCCCAAGACTGATTAGATCTGCTTGTCCTCTTTCTAAGACAACGTCTTTCTTCGACTGGTTAAAGTAGGCTTTGAGCATGTTACCTTCATGCTGCCATTCAACTGCCACCACATCCGGCTCTACTTCTTCCAAGCTAACCTTGCCATACTGAATCATACTCGCTACTTCTTTTCGGAGCTGGATCAAGTCCTTCATAAAGTTGAGCATGTCATTGTCCGCTGACACGCGCTCCCATGGCATGACACGGCGGCAATCAGGGTCTGGACCACCGATGAGGGCTAGCTCCGTTCCATAATAAATACAGGGCGTACCCCGTTGCAGATAAAGGAAGGCTAGAGCAGACTTGACAGACTGAAGATCGCCTTTGGCCGTCGTCAAGATGCGCTCTGTATCATGCGAGTCTAAGAGGTTAAACATCACCTCAGAAATCTGCTGCCTGTAGTACATAGACTGGCTATTGATCTCCCAAATGAAGCGTTGGGTCTCCTTATGCCCCCGCAGGAAATAATCCTTGATACTTTCAGAGAGGGGATAGTTCATCACCGCATGGAACTCATCGCCCTTGAGCCAAGGTTGGGACGAATGCCAGATTTCCCCGAGGATATAGAGATCCGGCTTCTTGGCCAAGACCGCTTTACGGAAATCCCGCCAGAATTGATGGTCGATCTCATTGGCCACATCCAGTCGCCAAGCATCAATATCAAACTCTTCAATCCAGTAAGTCGCCACCTTCAAGAGATAGGCCTTCACCTCAGGATTAGCCGTATTGAGCTTAGGCATAAGCCCGCAAAGGCAAAAGCATGGTAAGACAAGTCGCGACTATTCCACAGATTTTCTGAAGAGACAGGGAACTCTTTGATATGGAACCAGTCCTTGTAAATCGAATCCTCCCCGTATTTGACCACATCCTGCCATTGGGGTGAATTATAACCAATATGGTTAAAGACGGCATCCAGCATAATCTTCATCCCACGCGCATGGGCCTCTTTCACTAGCTGGCGGAAGGTCTCCTTATCTCCAAAATGTCGATCAATTTCAAAATAATCAATGGTATCGTACTTGTGGTTGCTCGGAGATTCAAAAATCGGGCAAAAATAGAGCCCTGTAATTCCTAACTCCTGCAAGTAGTCCAGATGATCGATGATCCCTTGCAAATCACCACCAAAGAAATCCAATACTTGAGGAGCAATAGAGGCATCCCAAGGACGAACACCTTTTGGCGAAATAGCTGGATTCCCATTAGCAAAGCGCTCAGGAAAAATCTGATACCAAACCGTCTGCGCCACCCAATCTGGAACAGCACACCCATCAATCTCATGGATAAAAGGAAGCTTAAAGCCGTTCATGACGAAGTCCAGGTTCTCCCTGTTGTAGGCTGCTACACCTCGATCTCCGTATAAGATCTTCTCTCCCGCTGTGTCCTCTAATTCAAAGAGGTACTGGATCCGGGCATGGCGGACAGATACCGACACTTGCCAATAATCAAAGAGGTCGTCTGTCGTCACCTTGTCCATTTCCTTAGTTGCCTCATAAAGATCCTCTATAAAAATAAAGGGATCCCCATAGTGCAAGACAATCCGTTTGATATCTTCTTTCTTGGTCCGGATGCGAATGTGAAGCTGGCCGTCCTTATAAAGATAGGCGTACTCCGATTCAGGCCGGTGATAAATTGCTGTTAATTCCATCTGTCTCGTCTCCTACTATACTCTCTTTTATCATTTACCGTTTTATGCAAACGATTCCATAAACTATTTCTAGTATACTACTTTATAAAAACGTTTGCAAGATTCTGAGAGATAATTTCAGATTCCTCACTTTTTATAATTGTATTGCAAAACAAAAAGCCCAACAATTGGGCTTTCTCATTATCAAAATAACTTATAGTCATTCCTTACTTGTATGCCGCTTTCCAAGACTTAGCGCTTGCTCTTCTGACATTTCAACTACTTTCGCAAAGTTGGTATTTCGTGGCATGCTATCTTTAGAATACCAATAAACATCCGCACTCCCATTTCTGGCCACATAAACAACTGGAGCTAGTTGAGGAGTTGGCTCTGCAGGCTCGACAGGTTGGACTGGTGCTGCAGGCTCTACAGGTTGAACTGGCTGTGCAGGCATTGCTGGCTGACTCGGTTGAGGGGCTTGACTTGGTTGCGTCTCTACAGAAGGACTAGCAGGTTGAGGTTGACTACTAGGTTCTGTCGGCACTAAAGATGGCTTGGCGGTTCCCTTCAGATAGTCAATGGTCGCATTCTTAGAGTAGTTGTCCAAGGTAACGGTGGTAATCCCATAAGCATCTACTGACTCTTTGGGACTACTTAAATTGATTGGTAGAAGGTTGCCATCTCGATCAATTCCTACATATTGCAAGGTCACCTGCCGAGGAATCAATTCATCCCCCGTATATACCGGAGTCACCTTGTAGTCTAACCAGTAATTTTGGTGGGTGGCCAGCCAGCTATCGAGTCGTTTCTCGTAGTAGAGCATGCCCTCCACATTGCTATCCGCTGTCCCTTTATAATTCCCCGTATTGGTCCAGGCAGTTAGAGAAACCAGATTTTTTCCTTCATTGGTCAGACCACTAAACTGATAGCCAATCAAATGCCCTCTATGGAACAACCAGGCCTTCTTTCCTTTATTTCCATAAGCAATCTTATAATTGTGCCAACCAACCGGATTATAGCTGAGACGCGGTTCTCTTTTTTTCTTTGGCTCATCCTTGTCCTGCAGCTGAATATGAGCGGAGGTCGCACGACCTAAATAATCAAAATCCCCCAGTACTAGCTGCTTATTGCCATTAAAAGGCAGTAGATGAAGACTCTGGTAATCGAGTCCAGTTTGCTCAGCTTGAGCCCCTTGAACAACAACCAAGGACATAAAAACCGAGACTATCGCAACAATAACATTTTTCAAAAACCGTTTTGTAACCATGATTGAAACTCCCACATTTCTATCTAGTGATATTATAGCAGAAAAAACGGTTACAGACATAAAAGATAGATAATTTCTTCTCCTATTTCAATTAGATTTTATAATGAGTTTATTTTTTTACTTTAAATTTCTTTAGTGTACAAAATGCGGACTATTATTTAAATACATATAATGACAAACAACTATTCTAAATCAACTTATATTCATACCACTTTTCATCTACTTTCTGAAATCCTAAAGCCAAAAACATTCTTTGACTTTGAGTATTAAAAGGATAAATCTGAGCAGTTACCTTAACCATTTCTTTCTCTTTGGCCAGCTGTATCATTTCAGAAATACATCGTCTTCCGATCTGTAAATTTTGATACTCTTTACTGATCACTATAGAAAGTTCCGAGTTATCTTGAAGTGTCACATCTCCAACTAACACTCCCTCATATTGGATATAATAGCAAGATCCGTGTGAAGTTAGGTAATCATACATTTTATGAAGTTTTGTTAGATCGTAAATCTGATCAGTATTATCAACTTGTTTGCAAACCTCACTATCTTGATACCAAAGAAGGGAAATGTCATCATTCCTATAATAAGGAATAAGAGTGATCTGTTCGTCTACTATTCTATTCATCATGACTTGTTCTTATTTCTATCTAGAGGTTTCTTCCGATACTTCAATATTCCCCATCACCCAATTGGACATCTTTTTGCCTTTGTCTTTATAAGGGTTAGGAGGAAACAAGGTGAAAGGGGGGATGCTGGCATCTGGGAAGAATAGTTCTACGCTTATCGTTCGCTCGCGATTATGATTGACGTAGGCTGTAAAATAGATATGGTAATGTCCACTCACATCTCCACCATTATCATACTCTCCTCTAGCAGTATTTGGCAATAAGGTAACAGATTCTATGTCCTGCTTTCCCGGGCTAAGTTTGCGATGATCTCACGCTTAATAGCAGTCTCATGATTTCTGACGAAATTCCCATCATCACTATATCCAGGATGCTCACTAAGAGAATAGAAAACAAGGACCATCAGAAAGGGTAGAGAAATTAAAAAAATGATTAGCTTATTTGATTTTAACATGGAGGTTCCTCAATCTACTTATAAAAAATTTTCACCAAATCCTGCTTTGCACTTAGAATACGAGCAACATACACCCTATGCTTCTCCATATAATAAAATGCGAGATAGTTCTCTATTGGCATATAACGATAGGGTTTCCCATCATTCGTCATCTCACCATACCCCCGGCTTGATACCAGAGGACAGGCTTCTGGAAACAGTTCTAGGGTCTCAAGAGCACTCAATAGCAAATCGACTTTGCCGTCTGCAGCTTGCTGGCTATAAAAATTCACAAGAATATAGTCGTGAATGTCACGCAAGTCCTGCTTAGCACGATCTGAAAGAAAGACCTGATAACGTTTCAACTTAGTCAAGACCAAATTCCTTTCTCACATCAGCTACAGAAGTGACTTGTCCTTGAGCGATTTCCTGGTGCCCCACTAAAATCTCCTTCTTCAAATCTTCAAAGGCTACCTGATACTGCGTGTTCTGCAAATCACTCGAAACAAATACTTCTGGATCCACAGTCCCGTTGGCAATTTTTCGAAGTGCTGCATTTAGGACATCTGACACCGAAATTTTTTGATCTGCAAGCACCTCTTTTGTTTTCTGGTAAAACATCGCATCTGCTCGAAAATTCACTGCTTTCGTATTTGCCATTTCTACCTCTCCTTTGTACATACAATTTGTATATACATTCTACCATACAAAAGAGAAGGGATTCAAGTGAAAAATGGATTCCTCTTTCACTAAATAAAAGTTGTAAGAGATAAGAAAGCTGAGTGCGTAACTGGTGACAAATAGTTTTAAACTGAAAAAAGAGAGTGGGACAGAAATCGGTAATTCGTTAGAATTCGATTTCGTCGTCCCACCTCCGCACAGTTGAGTAGGGCTGTAAAAGCTGATAAAATCAGCGTAGTAGAGCCCACTCAACCACTGCGTCTTGCTCGATAATCCAAAGACAATTGAGAGGCTAGGACTTTTGTCCCAGCCTCTTGTGTTTGCTATTGATCATCTTGTAATTGTACTTTTCTTTTCTAAATCACGACACATACCCATCAATAATATTCTAAAGGCTAGGAATTATGTCAATATTTTGGACTTATTTTGTCACATGCTTCGTTTTTTCTATGACCTCTCTTTCTTTTCTCGAAAATGAAAAAGTTTTTGTCAAGCAAATTTTTTAAAATAATCTTGTTCATGACCTTACGTAACGATGTATAATAGGTATGAGGAGGAGGGTAATGATGGCTAAATATAGAGCAATTCCGGAAGGATTTATGACAGTTGGGCAACTTGCTAAGAAAATGGGGGTTACCGTCCGTACTTTACAATACTATGATAAAGAAGGGGTGCTTTCCCCATCGGCAGAAAGTGAGGGAGGTCGCAGGCTTTATACCGATAAAGACTTAGTGCTACTCCATCAGATATTGTCTTTAAAATCATTAGGTTTTTCTCTCAAGGATATAAAGGGGCGTTTGATCTCTTTGAAAACACCTGATGATGTTGCCAATGCTCTTACAGAGCAGGCAGATGTTCTTCGTAAAAATATAGAACAACTTAAGGATTCTTTGGTCGCAATAGAGCAGCTAAAGGTAGAAGTTTTACAAATACAGACGGTCAACTTTAAGAAGTATGCAGACATCATCGTCAATCTACAGATGAAGAATGACTCCTACTCTCTTATCAAGCGCTTTGATGATGATACGCTCGACCAGATACGCAGTCGATTTGACAAGAAAAGCGGACTAGACTTTATGGACAGATTGAACCGCCTAAGTGATCAAATCGTAGAGCTTCAAAAAGAAAACATACCAGCCGAAAGCGAACAAAGCCAACAGGTTGTGAAAGAATACTGGGGCTTGATTATGGAGTTTACGAATGGTGATATGAGCATGCTTCCTAAGTTGATGGAGGTCGGGAATATTGGCATCGCTACAAACGCTTGGGAAGAAAAGCAAAAAATCGTTAATGATTATTTAGGGCCTGCTTTACAAGTCTATTTTTCAAGGCTTGGAACCAATCCCTTTGAGGAGGTAGAACCATGAAAGACGCAATAGAGGTTTCTGGATTAAAGAAAAGTTATGGTAGCAATATGGTTCTTAGAGGTCTCGATTTCAAATCAAACAAGGAGAAATCTTTGCTCTGCTCGGAGTGAACGGAGCTGGTAAAACAACCACGCTTGAATGTATCGAAGGTCTGAGAAAATATGACGAAGGCACTATCGTTGTAAACGGGAAAACCGGAATTCAACTACAGTCCTCCTCTCTACCCGCCCACATCAAACCAATGGAAGCCATAAAGCTCTTTGCAAAATGGAATCATACATACATTGATGATGCTATGCTAAAGGCCCTTGGCATAAAAGAAATGAAGGAGTCGCAATACATAGAATTATCCACCGGTCAAAAAAGAAGATTACATCTTGCTCTTGCACTTATCAGTAATCCAGATATTATTTTTCTCGATGAACCGACAGCGGGACTTGATGTTGAAGGAAGACTGTCCCTCCATGAACAAATCCGAAAGCTCAAATCACAGGGCAAGACAATTGTTTTGGCAAGCCACGATATGGCCGAAGTTGAAACCTTATGTGACCGCATTGCTATTTTGAATAATGGAAAGATTGTCTTTTGTGGTACTCCTTCAGAACTGACAGACAGGTTGGGAAGAAAATATTTCATCCATTTAAAGACCCTGGACGGAGAGGAATCTTTTGAAACAGATACGATCGAGGACACTTTGATTTCATTATTGGAAGAATGCAAACAGAAACATATCCAGGTATTGGATATTAAGGTTGATCGTGGTACACTGGAGCAGCATTTTATCGAAATGGCAAGGAGGGGGGATCGGAATGAAAGGATTCTTATATAGCCTAGCATTACAGTGGAAATTGGACATACGAAGTAAGTCTCTCTTGGTTACTTACTATATTGTACCGCTTATTTTCTTTCTCCTCATGGGTGGTATTTTTACTTCCGTTATACCTGATATGGGTAGCACACTCATACAGTCAATGATTGTCATGAGTGTTTCCATGGGGGCCTTTCTCGGCTTACCGCCTTCCTTGATTGAAACATACGGAAGCGACATAAAAAAGATTTATAAAGCAAATGGTGTGCCTATTCACTTAGGATTGGTGACCATGGTTCTCTCTGCCTTTGTTCATTTGATAATGACCTGCATAGTGATCCTACTACTTGCTCCAATTTTATTTAAAGCAAGTCTACCGAATCAACTTCCCCTATTCTTTCTCGCACTGGTCATCTACATTTTCGTATCGTTAAGTATCGGAAGTATACTGGGCCTTACTGTAAAAAATCAAGCAAAGCTTACCATGATAGCGCAACTTGTCTTTTTACCCTCAATTATGCTCTCAGGAATCATGTTTCCTAGCAACTTACTACCTGATTTTCTTCAAGCAATCGGGCGTCTTTTCCCAGCCTTTTGGGGATACCGCTTGATGGTCAATCATGGTTTTGGTCTTGAAAATCTTTGGTATCTGATTCTTGTATCCTGTATCTCAGTAATGACTTGTATCCTCCTCTTGAATCAGCAAAAATCTAACTAGGTGCCTGAATAAATCCATAGCAACATTAACTTTTAAGCAAAAAGCGACGAGATTGTTTCCTATCTCGTCGCTTTGCCGTTTTTAGTTGTCTTTATCTAATCTCTGTTATGTTATTGAAACTTCTTGCTCCCATCGTCTGAGGACATCCTTTAAAGGCTCATCAAGATAGGTATAGGCCTTATCCTTAATCCAATCAGGTATGCCATAAGCTGCTTCTGCTATACTTCCTGTGATAGCAGCAAGAGTATCACTATCCCCACCAAGAGAGATGGCATTTCTAATCGCATCTTCAAAATCTGTACTTTCAAGAAAAGCAATGATGGCTTGAGGTACCGTATCCTGACAGGTTTCATTGAAATGATAGTTAGGACGAATGTCATCGAGTGATGGAGAAAGGTTATATCCGTACTCTTTCTCTATGTATTCCTTTATACGTCTCTTGCACTCTGTAGGATGATCATTGATTGGTTGCTCGTAGTCGCCACAATAGCCTCCAAAGTAATAACGACACAGAAAGATAGCATCAGACGTCGCCATAGCTCCTTTGATACCCTCTGGATGGTTATGAGTCACCTCTGCAGAAATTCTCGCAAGATTTCTACTAGATGGCCAAATACCTGTTCTTGCACAGAAACCACAATCCATCACCCAAGCACAAGGAGAAACACGCATGGCAGAGCCATTGCCAAAGCTATTATAAGGGGAGCAATCATTGCTTTGAATCCACGTATTAAACCTAGGCCCGTACCCAGCATCGGGATACATTCTGCCATATTTCTTCATGGCATCAATAAAGTCATCCTTCTGACCACCGTTCATAATGGCTTCTGCCACAGCACAGGTCATAACCGTATCGTCAGTGAAAAACAATCCTCACGAAATAATGGAAAGTCTTTCGTTTTAATATTGCCCCATTCGTAAACAGAACCTACAATGTCTCCTACTATTGCTCCTAGCATAAGATTCCTCCTTACAGCATATCAGATTTCCAATGGATCACTCTTTAAAAATGGCTCAACCAAATCAACCCATTCTTGAGGCAGGTAAGCTGATAGATAGCCATGGTTATAGCCCTTTGCTTCATACAGGATCGTATTTGGATGTAGCTGATGAAATAATTTCGCCGATGCTTTCACACAGTTTAATTCTTTTTCACCATAGATATACAGAACCTGGGCCTTGCTAGCAGAAATTGTGTCCTTCATCTTGTAACGCCCCATATAGGTTTTGTAAATGGTCACCAATGTTTTGATAGGTGTCCTTGGCAGATCCTCTAGATAATAAGCTTTTATTTCCTCTGGATAAGCTAGTTTAGGATAGATTTTGTCCATCATGCTTAATTGAAGTTTACAAGAGAATTTATTGAACATCAGTTTACCAAATAGGGACACTAGAAAGATGCTGATTTTAGCTAACCTTGGTTGAGGAATACAGAGGCTTCCATCTATGATGGCCTTCTCAGCTATCTCGCTGTCTAATGTCAAAAGCTCCATGGCAATTTGACCACCAAGTGAAACGCCACCGATCGCAAACACCTTTCCACCACAGTTTGCTTTGACATAGTCTAGGATCTCCAAAGCAGAATCTTCCGTAGAAACATAATCGAGTGGATATTCTTCGCCATGGCCATTAAGCGTGGGTAGAATAACACGGTATTCTTTTGATAAGATCCGTGCTTGACGAAGATAATTCCACCAAGAACTGCCACCGCCATGTATTAGTAAGATAGGAGGCAAATTCTTATCACCAAATTCATGGAATTTCATGTTTAAACTCCTTACTGTAGGGCTTTTAGTAATACTTTGCCGAGTAATCAGCACCAGGATACATTCTACCATACTTCTTCGGCGTAATTAGGATGCATCATAACATGCGTATATCGTATTTTCTCATTTCCACATATTTCTCACTGCTCATATGGGATTGGTCCTCATTGCTCTGCAAATTCAGTTAAATCAATAATATATATTTTTTCAACCTTTATACGGTAGTCCTTTTCTATTCCACACCCTCACTACCTCTTACTTTATATTTGAAATTTAATGCTTCCATAATTGCATTCATGATATCCAAATCAAACTCTTTCCTTGAGATATCCATCGATTTAATCATCTTCTTATTATTTCTAAGAGACTTCCATAATAGCTTTTTATCACGATCATAAAGTTCAATCTTATAAAGAAGATTTGCTAAAGACACAATAAAATCCTTGTGTTCTGTGCAAGTCTCTTTATTTATTTCTCTATCTTTCCAAGACATAAAGCTATCAAAATCTTCCTCAGAAAATTTAGGTAATAATCCTTGTATTGGATTTACTAGCAACTGCGTTGATGAAAGCATCAGATTTACATATGAACCAAGTGCATATTGCTGCGCTTCAGACATCTTATTATAATCTAACCCAAAACTTTCAATTTCACCTATGGCATCAGTTAATTTACTGTTCTCATCAATAATTCGACTAATACGTTCCTTTAATTCAATAATAGCAAGCTCATATGATTTTATATCTCTTTCACTTATAGCGATAAATACATTTTCTAAGTGGTTCTTATCACTCTTACTTTTCCAAAAGATTAATCCACTAGCTAATAAAGAGACACCAGCGATAGCCCATCCAACTGGACCTGCCAAAGCAAGAAAAGCATTTCCTGCTGCCATTCCGCCACCGCCTGCAGCAAGTGCTCCACCACCAAGCCATGCCAATGCAGCATTAGTAGCCGCAGCTCCGCTTAAAGTAGAGATAGCAGTACCAGTTGATGCAACTCCAAAAGTTGTAGCAACACCCATTGCTACTGTCGGCCCCATTGTTACTACTGCAACACCCAGTCCTGCTCCAGCTGCTCCTACACCTGCATTTTTACTGTTACGTTTTTATAGTCCTTATCAATCTTATCTGCTTGTTGCTTCCAATTTAATCTTATCTGTTTTAATTCTTCATACTGAAGCTTCTGTTCACTAGGTACATTGCGTATTTTATCAAATTGTTCCTGTATGCTTGTTAATGACTTGTATAAACTTCTTGTATATTCTCCTAGCTCTCCAATGGCATTATTTGTTTCTTTGATTGCAGCCTGAGCTTTATCTTGAGCTACTTGGAGTTTTGATTTCTTCTGTTTCTTTTTACTCATTTTTCTTTCTCACTCCCTTTAAAATAAGAATCGATATCTGCTTTATTTCTAAGTATCTCATCTTTAGGAACATTTCTTTTTTCTGCCAAGATTACCGACTTCTCAAAGGCTTGAACATACATATCGCTTTCTTTTAGTTCTATTGTAAATAGCAGCAATGACTCATCATCATATATTTCAGCAAGGAACTTCAAACCATCAACATAATCAGCTAGTATTAATTTTTCACGTTTCAGGATAATTATTTTCTCCTTGATAACATGACGCTTTAAACCTCTGCTTGTCTCTCCATATAATGAAATCGTAAATCTTCCAATTCCAAAAATATTCAATCTCATTACAAATTCGGTGACATTTAAACTACCACCACCTTTAGTAAGCCCTCTTGCAATAGCATCTCCTGCGTCTATAGCACAGAAAGTACCGTGTGCTACAGTCAACATTCGTTTTACTGTCGCATTCGAAAATGGTTCACATGACTTCCATAACAACGAAAAGGATCTATCGTCCTTTTTTGTCATTGAGAAATATCTGACTAGACGTCTTATTGAGTAAATAATCCTTACCAATAATTCATTAACAAAGACCGGTATAGCTTGTGCCGTCTGAAATCTTGCATCATAGCCTTGCTTATAAATATCGAGTGCTAATTTATTTATTGATTTATCAAATTCTCCAACAGGAAGATTCAACTTCCTCTTTATTGTAATAATATCATTTGTCCAGCTCCAGAAAGGTGAAGGAATTCCCATTCCTCTTCCTTTACTACTTGATGATCCTGATATATCTGAGATCAAGTGTCCAAACCAATTTACAAATCCACAGAACAGTTTACTTGGTATATTTTTACCTTCTAAATGAAAATCACCATCAAATTTAGAGAATGTGATCAATTCTCCTTCTGAAACAAAATGCGATGTATTTGTAAACTGATCTAGAATGGAAAAGAATAGCCCAAGTATTGTAGGATTGTGGCCTAACGACTTAAAATGATGATTGGTTGGCGTCAAATCCAACAATCCCTTCGCTATGTCTCCAATGCCATTTTGATCGTAAGGTATTTTGAACTTTTTCTCTAAGTGTCTAACTGCTGATGATAAATTTCCTTTGTCACCCGTCCATCCACACAATTTAGCAAAGTCTTCTGTTCTATTAGAAAACCACTTATCTGTAATTTCTCCAATTGGAGACTCTCCCGGTTTTCCTACCAAAAATACATCTATAACACCACATAGGGCTCCACTACACGCAGATAAAATGTAATCGGTCTTATCACATTCAGGTGTTAGCTTTTTCAAGGAATCTAAGCTTTCCTCTAATTTACTAGATACTAAATCAAGTTCACCTTCAGCTGTAGATAGTGCTGTCTTGATATCAGAAGCAAACTTATACCCATTTTCATTTATGCCGAGCTCCAACAACATGAACGGTTCATTATTTATCTTTTTATGAAATGTAGTCATCTGCTCCAATTACTCCTAATTCTACGGTTTCTATCGCATGTGCCGGAAGTATCCACTTCTACTTCACTGCTTCAATATGGAACAAGTACAAACTGAGATTTACTTAAATGAAATCCACTCTGCCTTTGATAGACAGGTTATGTGTTCTGTGCGAAGAACCTCTTCCAAAAGAAACGACATCCATAACTCCACTTAAAATTACAATTGAAAATTCTCTAACATTAATCATCTAATTAGCCAATCGTTTCTTTCAATAATAGATACGCTAATCTAAATTTTAGAATCCTTTACCTTACTAATTCTATTACTAGCCAATATAGTATAAATTAAATGACCAATTAAAATGAAGATAAAAATAACATAGCAGCCAGTCTTACAACTTACTACTTTTCAAATGATAATTTATAAATGTCTTTCCAGCCACTCAATCTTTTTAAAATCCTTATTGTTATTGTGATCATTTCGATAGGAGTCTTGAGAAGAAGCTTTGTAAATACTTAGATACTGCTCCATACTTGGAAGACGAAAAGTGATGCCTTCAATGTGAATAAGCTCTATATCCGATTCCGAAACTCCTGCAAAATCAGGTAAGGAATCGATACTACCAAATTCAACACTCACTCTATCCTTTTGGAATTCATGCTCATGAATATCTATTAAGACGTAGCCTAAGTCTTTCATCACTTTCATTATCTTGTCCCAGTCATAAATTCTGAGATGATCAGGTGCTTCCCAACCTCTAGGGTCACCAGGCACATGAATGTCAATGTCAGACGGCTCCCAATTTTCTTTCGTTCTAAACTCCAATCCCAAAGACCCCATCAGTGTCGGTGTAATTCCGACTCGATTTAAATGGAAACAAATAGTTTTAAATTCTTCAAATAAGAGATTCATATTTACTCTAAACCTTTCATATAGATTTTTGTTATTTCTACTATATAACCTTGAACAAAATCACCTTCATTTTCTAGAGTATAGCCAGTTATTTTGGATACAAATTCTTTTCCTTACTAATTCTATTACTCGCCAAGATAGTATAGATTAAATAAACAATAAAAAAATGATGATAAAAAAATAACATTAATTTTTTTAACACAAAATAGAGATTTAACAAATTTGCGAACGCATGAAATAATAGACAGTACCCCATAGATTTCGTTTGACGGTAAAGAAGCCCTAAAACAAAACTTAAAAAAAATAATGTATATAAAAAAATAAAATAAAAGGAAATCCTTGATGACTTTCTCCAACTATAAACCATAAAGGTAGATGCCATATTCCCCAAATTGATCCTACAATCAAATTAGATTGCCAATATGTATATTTTTTTATCAAGTAATGGTTGTAATATTCCTCTCCATCCTAATTCTTCATGTCCACCACCAAAAAAATTAGTTGTATAAAGAATAGTGGCATCAGATAAATGGATATTTCATTTAATTCTAAGGAAGATACAGAAAATAGTATCAAAATTGCTAACAAATGAATAATGAAATAAATACTACTATTTCCTTTCTTACTAAATAGAAAATGTTTAAATTTTTATATTATTCTTTTTTTCAAATAAAAAGCCACTAGCAATAGCTGGACCAAGTGCACCTACTATATGTAATGTTCTTCCTATAATTGTTTCTAATCCAAAAATATGAGATTGCGTAAAGATGGCAAGAATCCCCCAAGCTATATAAGTAATTCCAAATGTACAATAAAGATAATTTTTTAAATTCTTTTTGTCAATTTCTGTCATTTTATCTTCCTTATTCTGATTATTTTATATGTAATATTTGTCACTGCTTCTTTGTTGCTATCGATTATAACTACCTATATTCTATCACAAAAACACAAAAAAAGCCTTACAATCAAGGCTTTTCATTATTGATTCATACCAAGCTTTCTAGGCTTTTACGAGCAACACTACACACTCGGCGGTTCGGACTTACCGTATCATTTCGTCGGTGCCCCTCCTCATTCTACGAGTCCTATAGCATGTGCCGAAGATCTGCTTCTACTTCGCTGATGCCTCAGCTCGTACAAGCAGTGATACCGCCTCAACATGTGCTGAGAGCTTTCTTCTATACTAATAGACGAAAGGGTGTGAAAATGATTTTTAAATGATACTGTGGAACGGAACAGTAGCCCTAGTATTGACTACTGTCGTTTCTATTCATATTGGCTATTCTAGGACTGAGATGAAAAAATCTATAAATGCTCAGAATAAAATTGAACCCGCAAATCTCCCCAAAACAATGGTGAGTCATGTACTTGTATTATTCCGAAAAAATACACCTCTGGTGCAGTGAGACAAATTGGTGTATCTTATAGTGGCTTCGTAGATGAAAGCTATACTCTACTATCACTCTTTGATGATGTAGAACAAATTGAAAAAGATAATAGACTTCAGACAGCTATTGATGTTGTCAGAGAACAGTTTGGTTTTTTTAGCCATACAAAAAAAGGAACCGTCCTAACTGAAGGTTCCAGAAATATTGAACGCAGTAAACTTATCGGTGGTCATTCCGCGGGTGGATTGGAGGGATTAAAATGAAACAAGAAAAAAATACAGTACAATTTTCAGAAATCCGTAGCAAAGGATGTAATGATATTGAAATGCTTGAAAGATTTTTACATGGAATCGTTGAAACAGCAACTTCAAAACTTCGTCAGAGAAAACTCAAAACAACTGAAATATCGATACGACTAGTACATGCTAAATCTGAAAACCGATTACCATTGGAATTTACATTTAGCATTAAGCCAACAAGCTCATCTGTGATAATCTATACTGAGGTAATCAATCGCTTTAAAGAATGTTACACAGGTGGGGGAATTCAAGGTTTTACGATTCAATTTGATAAAAATACCCTTGCCTCTGCATAGAAAGGATTTGATATGATTGACCGTTCATATTTACCATTTCAATCAGCAAGAGAGTACCAGGATACAAAGATGCAAAAATGGATGGGCTTTTTCCTATCTGAACATGCATCAGCACTCTCTGATGATACAAACAAAGTAACGTACATGTCTGACTTATCACTAGAGAAGAAATTATTACTCCTCAGTCAAGTATACGCCGGGCAGCTACGCACACGCATTCAAGTGATTGAAAAAAACAAGCGTGTTTCCTACACTGGAACAATACCAAGTCTGACCAAAGATTTCATTTTGATAAAAACTACAACAGGTCACATCAATTTGAAATTAAAAGACATTATTAGTATTGAACTTGTCGAGGAGGTGCTCTATGAATCAGCTTGAGTTTCAGCGTAATCACCTACAAATGGACTATTATAGCGAGAGCTACCAAGATTTTGAACGTGACTTCTACCGCTACTCTAACATGAATATTCCATTGACCTTCCTAACTGATGATATCCTAAAAACAATGGCGACTTCACGTAAGAATTACTTTGTCCTCAATAAGGAAAAGTCCAGAGATAACCGCGATCACTTCTTCATATTTGAAGTAAGTACCGTAGATGAGAATCCGCTAATCTATCATTATACATATAAGAAAACTACAATATATTTAGCAGAAAAATAGGAGCAGTTCAATTGACTGTTCCTATTTTTAATATTCATAAAATCTAAAGTCTTTATACTCTTTAACAATGGAGTCGCCAACCAGAACAGACTATACTGACCAGCGACTACCTTAAATTTAATGTTTCAGATTTATTTTTCTTATCTCTAATTTCATAAACTACATCTGCTACATTTTTCGAGTAATCGTTTATCGTGGGTGATAAACACGATAGTTCCGGTGTACTCCTTCATTAGTATTTCCAAAGCCTCTAAACTTGGTATGTCAAGGAAGTTACTGGGTTCATCCATTATTAGGATGTTATATCTACCCATGAGCATTTTAGCAAGCAACAATTTTATAATTTCTCCACCGCTTAAAAACAGATAAACTTTTTTTCCAATATCGTTCTGTTTGAACCCCATAGATGCTAGCACTGAACGAATTTCTGATATATTGTAGTCACAATCCTTCTGCATAAACTCCATAACATTCTGATTACTGTTGTACTTGTAACCATTCTGTGCAAAGTAACCTATTTTTTTGCCTTAGGCGAAATAGAAATTCCTTCTTCATGGTTTAAGATCATTTGGATTAAAGTTGTTTTTTTCCGATTCCATTACCACCAGTTAACGCCACTTTTTGCTCCTAACGGAATTTGAAAAGATGCATTTTTCAAACAGAGCCTTATCCCCAAATACTTTATTAATTTCTGCACCGACTATAGGGTATGGATTATGGAGCTCCAATGCTTTACTTTTGCCTGAAACGAATTCTGCGAATGCCTTCCGGAGCTTCTACTTTTTCCTAAGGCCGCAATCCTGTGCTCTAGGGTTTTAGCAGCATTATACATCTTTTTTTCCTTACTTCCTATTGATTTTTGATGAGCTAAACGCCCTCCGTCTTCAGTACTTTTTTTCTTTGAAGAACCTTTTGCCTTCTGTTCTATTTTACGAGCCTGTTTTCGCTTTTCCTCCGCAGCCCTTTCCAATCGGGCACGTTCCGCAATAAATTGTTCGTATTCTGCAGCTTGGCTCTTACGTTCTTCCTCTTTCTGACGAAGATAATCAGAATAGTTTCCCCAATACTCAGTGATTTTGCCATCTTTCAGTTCCCATATTTTATCTACTATTTCATCAAGAAAATAGCGGTCATGGCTAATAACTAACAGTGCACCTGTAAAATATTTTAGCTGTCCTATTAGAAAATCAATTCCTTCACGGTCTAAATGGCTCGTAGGTTCATCCGCTAAAATACCATGAACCTGTGCCGATAAGGCCTGTGCTATTTTTAAGCCTTGTTTCTTCACCACCGCTCATAGTCTGTATATTTAATTGCTCAACACCTAGCTTGCCTACAAGTGCAAAAATCTTTTTTTCCTCCTGCAGAGTTACTTCGTCCAACTGGGGAATATAGGCAAGTTCACCCAGACGATTCATTTTTACATCCTGGGGAGTTAATTCTCCTAAAAAGTACCCTGAGTAAAGTGCTTTTTTTCCAGCACCATTTGCTCCTACTAAACCAATACGGTCATAATCATATACTTCTAATTCATTTATATCTAAAACATCGCGTCCTTTGAATTCCACACGAATGTCTTTTTGCTTTTTAATATTAATTCCATAACATTTCCTCCTGTCTATAATCGCATGCTTTCATTTGCTTGTATGCAGGGAAAAACCCTGCGATTTTTAGCAGGAAGAGTTACATGAAAATAAGATACATAAATATTCCTCCAATATTGTTTATTTTTAAATCTAATTTTTCTAACCTCAGTTATCATTTGGCAAACTATAGCAATGCCAATAATTAAAATACCTGATAGTAAAAACCAATGATTTACACCGATTTTTATCAGCAAAGAATCCAGAAAGAATTAACCCAATTGGCATAGCAAGTGACATGATACTTCCGATCAAAGAAAATACACGTCCTAAATATTCAGGCTTAATTTTCTCCTGAAAAAGAGCTGTTTGCACACCGCTATAAAATGGCACCGAAAGCCCCATTATTGCACAGCAAACTACGAATATTACAAATCCATTTGGAGGAAGTATTCCCGAAACGGCTAAACTGGTCCCCATTATAAAAAATGAACTTGTTATTAGTAATACATGCTTTTCGAAGCCCCCTAATCTTCCTAATAATAAGCCTCCTGCTAGCATCCCAAATGCAAAGGAAATTTCCGTAATAGAAATATGCACAGGCGTTCCATTAAAGTGTTCCATGCTTATTAAAGGAAATAGTGCATTGATTGGCATATAAACAAAAGTATATAGTGTTCCTAAGAGTAATAAGGCAAACAATCCTTTGTTTTGTCTCAGAACCACAACTCCTTCTTTTCATCTCCCTTATGAAATTTGGTTCTAAACTTTGCACTTGATTACCCAGCTTAGGTATACGTACAATTGCTACCGTAATAGATGCAATCACAGCACCCAATACGTCGATGGCAATAATAGCATTTAAATCCCAAACGGAGTATAAGAGTGCTGCAACTGCCGGACTAACAATATAGCTTATAGACTGCAAAGACTGACTATAGCCTGCGCATTTCGTTAGCTGTTCTTCTGGTACTAAAAAGTGGTGTAACCGCATTGAGTGCTGGGGTATGAAAAAGCTGTTCCAATGCTACGGATAAACAATACTATCATAATCATCCAGACAGGTAGCTCCATACAGAATGCAACAATAGCAAGCACTGCACCAGCTGCTGCGATAATTAAATCGGCACCAATCATTATCTTCTTCCTATCATGACGATCCACTAGCACACCAATGGCAGGTCCCAAAAATCGCATAGGGTAAAAAACCTACTAATGAAGCCATAGACAAGACCATCGCAGATCCTGTTTTTTCTGTAAGGTAAAAAATAATCGCCATTTGCAGGATGGCACTAGTGATTAATGATACTGCTTGCCCTGCCCATATTGCATAAAATTTTTCGTTTCCAATTGTTGTATTTTTTTCCATTTATATTATCTCCTGCATATTATTTTTGCTTGAATTTCTATTTTGAATAGCATTCTAGGCAATAAAAATGCAGGCCAAAACCCCACAATGTGGCTTTTTGGTCTGCATACATACAATTTGGAAACATTCATATTAAAGACATAGTTAAATAAAGGTATAGTTAAATAACCAATATCCTCACCGTAACTAATGAATGCTCAATATCGTATAAATAAGCACAACAAAAAAAGCCTATCATCGGGTATAGATTCTGCTTTTTTTATTGCCAGCTTATCTTAAACGCATTGAGGCTGTCATAGTTTCGGTTCCTCCTACATCTTTGTTTATATCAATTTATAGTATAACACAACAAGATGATATGTTCAATATAAAAAGTTATGGAATGAGACTCATACTTCCAATTCGATGCCAGATTTAAAGGATATGACGAAGTTTTTCTTCATAGACTGTAACGCTCTGGATTATCTTCCTTAGTAGCAAGCGATTAGCTTTTCACAAAATCTTCTGTTTGTAGTTTTAAAAATTCATCAGGATTTTCTAACTCAACCTCAAAATATTTCATTTTACATTCCCTCATTTCATTTATTGATAAATTGAGTTTGCAAAAAAGAGTGGACAATTTTTGTCTACTCTTAACCTTTAAAATAGTTTTTTTTAATCGATTTGAAGTTGCCTAAATTATTACTTATTCGGTAAAATGAAGTATTGCTTTCAACAGATTTCCTTCAACTACACTTCACTTGATTCAAACAAGGTGGGTACATTTCTATTCCCACAAACTCCTTGTCAATGGAAACAAACACGTACCCACAGGGTAAATGGAAATAGAAACTGATAATTTCTAGCTATCACTTCTACTCATTCCAAAAATTTTCTCACTCTGATACTTACCCACCATAAAGCAAAAAGCCTTGCAATCAAGGCTTTCATTATCCCTTTCGTTCAAAGGTTTCTAAGCTTTTACGAGCAGAGCGACACACTCAGCGGTTCGCTATCTCCGTTCTGTCTGCGTGCTAGCACTTGTCAATCACGGACAGCTATCGCATGGGCGGAAGTAAATGCTAATCTTCGTCGTTTTACTCCTTGACTAGCAAACTTACCGCCTCAACATGTGGTGCTAGCAAACTTCTATACTACAGAACGAAAAGGATAGAGTGTTTTATAAAATTATACTATAAAATGAAAGAGAATTACACACTCAACTCAAACAACTTATAAAACTCACCTCTCCTATCCATCAAATCACTGAAAGAACCATCTTCAACAATAACGCCATCTTTCATAAAGAGAATTCTATCGTATTTTTTCAAAATGTTCTCATTCAACTTGTGGGTTACTACAAGTGCAGTCAAATTTTGAATATCCAAGATTGAATTTTCAATTTCAGTAGTTACTTGATTATCCAAAGATGAAGTAGCCTCATCCAATAATAAGATTGGTGTTTTTTTCGAATCAAGGCACGCGCAATACTAAGTCTTTGTTTTTTTGTCCTCCAGATAGATTTGAGCCATTCTCTCCACATAAAGCTTTGTAGACCAGATTCATTTTCTAAAACATAACTTTCTAAACCCTGACTGCTGTACAGCTTGCTTTATTTCCTCATCAGTGAAGGATTGATTAAGAGTAATATTTGCTCTTAAAGTATCATCAAAGATATAAACGTCTTGTTGAACAATTGTCATTAAGTTATAAAGGCTCTCTGCTGAAATAGCTTGCATATCTATGATTATCAATGGAGATATGCCCACTTGTTACATCATAAAAAAACGCAGTAATAGATTGAGCAAAGTTGATTTTCCCACTCCCTGACATTCCTACAATTGCAATTTTTTTCTCCCTTTTTGAATCTTCAAAGATAAATGATTAAAAATCTTTTTCTTTCAGTATTAGGGATAAGAAAAAGTCTATATTTGAAAAAGAAATAACATCATCGAAATATTCTTTTCGTTTCACCAGTCTGAAGCTCGAGTTACATCTTTTTACCTCAAATGCATCTAGTGTTGCCTGACCTTCACGGAATTTACTCATTCCCATACCAACTTCATTTAGTGGCATTACTACAAAATTGACCAGTTGAACAATAGCTGTTACACTTCCAATTGTGGTATAGCCATTAAAAACAAGATACATTCCTCCACCAAAGGCTACTAAAAAAACAATCATCCCCGAAAGCTGCGAAATAACATTAGCTAAGACATCAAATTTTCCTTTCATAAAATATATCTCATCCAATTTTTCGCTTTCATTTCTGTAATCTTGACGGATAGCCTCTTTCACATTAAAACTTTTTATAACTAGAAACCCTGCTAAAATATCTTTAACCTTAGCTAAATACTTCTGATCGGCAATCATGGCACTCTTTTGAAGATAAGCTGATTTTTGTCCAATAAATCCAGAAATCATCATTGGAATAATGCTAGCAATGATAACCAATAAGGTCAAATACCAATTACCTATAAACATAGCTAGGAGCGAAAAAATCATTAAGGAAAGGTTTTTTGAAATATTAAAATACTGTTGTAGATAATCTTGCTCAATTTTTCTTCATATTTTTCGGTTAATACGAAATAAATTTCCCTGATTTTTTTCTTTAGAAAAGTCTCTATAATCCCTATCTAAAAATAGATTGGAACACCTTGTTTTTTTGTATCTTGACATGATTTGCCTAACAAGTTTATTTTTTTCAATCGAAGAGATATAAAGTTGAGCCCTGCATAGATGAAAAATAACAGTAGCTCCTACTAGTACCGCTTGAGTTAAGGCTTCTTTATTTTTGGGACATGCCACTATCAATAATACCTTTAATAGAATAAGCAAAAAGCAATATTAGTTAAAGGGACCAGTATATTAAATATCATGAAAGCATAAAAAGCCTTCTGATGGTTCTTTATCAATTGTTTCATCCTTAATCTACCTCATAATTCTTAATTTAATTTAGAAAATGTGACATAAAAATATTCTTCTAAGTCAATATTCTCTCTCTAATCTCTTTCATAGAGACCTGTTCTACAATTTTTCCATTTTTGATAAAACCAATTTTATCTGCTATCTGTGAAATTTCCGATAATATATGACTCGATATTAGTATTGTAATTCCATGCTCCTTAGAAAGCGACAACAAAAAGATTTCGAATTTCTTGAATTCCCTATTGGATCTAAAACCATTGATTGGCTCATCTAAAATTAACAATTTAGGTTTTTGTTAGAAAGGCACGAGCTAAACCAAGCCTTTGCCTCATTCCTAACGAAAAAAATCTTTTTACTTTTTTTAGTCGTATTTTTTTAATCCGACCATTCTTAAGGCTCTTATTATATCTGATTCAATAATATTTTTTTCCCCATATACTGAGCGTGAATTTCCAAAATTTCTTTTTGCAGTGCAGTTATCATAAAAAAATTGGTGATTCAATAATACTTCCAATCTGACTTAGGATTTCTTCTCTGTGTTCTTGTAGATTTTTTTCCCAAAAAAATTTCAATACTACCTGATGTAATTGTTGATAAGGTTAACATACATTTCATTAACGTTGTTTTTTTCCAGCACCATTCGGTCCTAAAAACCATAGATTTCTCCTTCAGTAATTTGAAGGTTGATACCACTTAAAAATTTCTTCTTTATCAATTGTTTTTAAAATACTTCTTTTTATTTCAACAATATTTCTCATTTCTATCTCTCTTTCTATATCTAGCTTTAAATGCAAGAATTTTTTTCTCTCGGAGCATAAATACCAACTTATACAGTCTCTTTTTTTATAGAAATCTTCAAGGAATTATAACTTTCCTTCGATTAAACTCAACTATGCTACTTGATACTAATATCTTGTCTTGAAATAGTATAAATTGAAAAGGAAACAATCGTTAAACTTATGAAACTTGCAAATATCAAAAAGAATAAGCTATCAGCAATATTATTAGATAAACTTCCTGGACTTATATTCGAAAGTAATGCTGCTAAACCAAGACCTGTAAGCATTGTTATAGCTGTTGAATGCTTAATCATACCTAAAACAAATGGTAGTAACCCTATTAGTACTGTTCCAAACGTTATTCCAGCTAAGTTAATTAATTGATTAGCTACAGGAATATAACTAGATTCAGTTACAACAGCCATGAATCTAATGAATAATTGAATCACTAAATGTGCAGAAAAATGGGCAATAAATGCTATTAGAATGACTGAAAGAATTTTTCCCCATAGTAATTTTATTTTAGAAATAGGGTAAGAAAACAACTGAAAAATTGTTCTTCGTTTAAATTCATCAATGATAATCGTAGATAATAAATAAGATTCAAAAATCAAAAATGCGGCTTTTGTAAATAAAGATGAAAACAATGATGCTACAATTGCCCAACCTTCCCATTTCCCAGTAATTCTAATAAGATTAGAATCTTGTCCAGTGAATTCTCCTAGTTTATTGTCAGTACCTAACCCCATAATAATGATTGCTGTAATACCTAACACTATAAATATAGTACACAACCAGGCTAAAAATAATTTAGATTTAGAAACTTTATTTAATTCAATTTTAATAAGCGACAACATAGATTATTTCCTCCAAAGCGTAAATAAAGAATAAACTATTCAGGCTAATCTCGACAAATATTTAAAAAAATAAGCTTTATTCTTCAGACAATGTTACTATACATACTATCGGTATGGAGACACTGAAAAAAAATAAACATACCTGCGGTATGTATAGTGGATTTTTAATAACACACTTTAAGTGTGTTATTTTTTTTAAATTATAAATTATGTAATATAGTTTATTCAATTGATAATACATAAATAGAAATTAGTATTAACAAGAATGTCATGCGACGACTTATTTACTATTTTTTTAAGTGATCAAATAAGTTGAAAATCACCTCCATCATTTCATCAGAAATTAACTGTACCCCTAGACCTTCAAAAAGTAAGTTTAATGAAATTCATTTTGCGCTTTAATTCTACTAATGAAAAAACGGAAATTTGAAAACCAATCCAAATATTTAGAGTTAAAACAATTAAATCTGCTAGCTCTTCTGGATATTCTGTTTTAATAGACCCATCTTCAACTCCTTCGTAAACTTTTTCTCTAATTTCGGGTAAAAAAATCAGAAAATAGACCTAGATACTGCTCTCCTAACAAACGTGGACTTCTAAGCATGATTGAGGCAGAGTAAACGAGCCTTTGGTGTTCAAAATTAGAGAAAGAGTCCATCAAAGAATTTTTGTATCTTTTTCTAACCCAGTATTTCCTCTCCAATTATAATTTAAAATTTCTTGATTATTTTTCGCTAATGATTGTTTTGCAGTATATCGTATTTAGACTCAAAATGATGATAGATAACACCTTTTGTTAATCCACCTAACCCATCTATGATATCTTGTATTGACGTATTATCAAATCCTTTTTTTCTAAAAAAATAAATTTTTTTAGAGACCTCTAGTATTTTTTTGTCTAGTTTCATGTGAGTTTCTATTCCTTGCCATTTCAGTCCCTTTCTATCATACCAATGGTATGTAATTCTATTGTAGTGGAAGTAACTAATAATGTCAAATATCTTATCGGAAGCTGTTTTTATTAATCATTTCATTTTTCAAATGCAAATATTATTTAAATTCTCCAAATCTTAATTTAAAGATTTTTAAAATGATTAAAGAAGTAATGAAATAATCCACATAACTATTTCAATAAGTTCTATTTTTACCTAAACTGAAAATTCAGCTACTAAAGACTAGTTCACACTATGATACTTCCCCACTATATGACAAAAAGCCTTGGTTTCAAGGCTTTTCATAATTTTTTTCGTTACAAATCTTTTATCCTTTTATAAGCAATCCTACTCACTCAACGGTTCTGACTTGGCGTATCATCTCGTCGATATCCCTCCTCATTCTACGAGTCCTATACCCCAGGGCACCTTCTCGACCTTCGGTCTCACCTTGTCGCATGGGCGGAACACCTGCTTCTACATATGGTGCTAGAAAATATCTATATTATAGAACAAAATTTTTGTTCTTTACTCAATTAGATAACAATTTCAGTTCAGTACAATTTTGGTAAGGTATATTCTATTGATTTATAGGACGAATCGATACATCTCCGAGTCCAAAAGAAAAAGAGTCAAAGATATCCTGATAGTCGAATGGAATTAGTTGCCCTGCCTGGCTCATAAGAGCAAAGTCAACGCCTAATTCACGAATAAGATAGGGACACAGTGTAAATCCATTTTTCTCAATGATAAGAGCCAAGTCCAAAGAAGGGAATTCGCTCCTCCTTTGTGAAGGACTGTTTATACAAGTTGCTGATGATTTCCCAGTGTTTAAAAGGATTAAATTTAATTTGTTTTAAGGTCATAAATTTCTCCTTAATTCCACCATCTAGCAAAATAGAAGTCTTTTTAAATATAACTCACGCCACGCCTTCGCAACGTTCTTTAGTTTAACGATTGAATCTCTTCTTTAACATATCCTTCTACATCTTCAATCTCTACAAACAGCGGGTCTAAGTGACACAAGAAGTGCCAATCTTCAGCGCCACGTTTTCTGTAGAGAATCGCTTCGCCGTCTTCGCTTCCGAGAAAGCTTCTGTCGGCTTCATATCCACAGCGTTCTAAGAAGTCTTTTGCCTTGCGATAGTTCGCTTCTCTTGCTTCGACATAGGCTTTCACTTCATCGTTGTTAACGACATACGCATCGATTTTTGAATATCCTTCGATCACTTTATCGTTTTTAACAGATAGATTCGAAATTTCTTTCCAAATAATGTCCACATTTTCTTCAGAATTAAACGAAAATCTAGATAAAGGGACAATATTTCCGTTAAAGACAATTTCCATATAATCCGGCAAGTATTTTGGGTTCACATACTCCACTTCAAACCCATCTTCTGTTTCTAAAGTATACCCAGGGATTTGAGCTACAAACGCTCTCCCCTCTTCTAAAGAGTCAAACGTGACTAAATCCTTTTGATAATCACCTTGATAAAATTCCAATATAACCATAGATAACCCTTCATTTAAACTTTACAGCGAGCGCTACACAAATTTATTTTTCAGATCTTACAAGCAGTGATACTGCCTCGACATGAAACTACTGATTACTGAGTATATCAAGTGAAGCTGTCTGTATGTGGAAACATGTCTATAAACCTTTTAACGATATCATAAGGTAATCATTTAAATGTATTACCTCGACAAACCGGGATTTAGAAAGATCTCCGCAAATAAACCATGTCTACCAACTGAATGCCACCTTCATATATTGGATGGTCATAATTGTCTGTAAAGAAGTTCGGAGCGATATGTGATCGCACAAACCCACACTTTTCATAAAACGGAATCGTCATTGGACTATCGCCCGTTCCTACCTGCAGGGTAGAATACTCTTCTCTGTATTTCGTGATAATAAAATCAATCATGGCTTTCGCGTAACCTTTGCCTTGATATTCCGGAACTGTCGCAATATTCTTAATTTCAAGTACGCCATTTCCCACATCGATTACAACACACTCACATTTAATACCATTATCATCAAGTACATACATTTTACCCTTATCAATATAACGGTCTATCATATCCTCCTGCTCATCTGCCAATAATAGCAACTCAATATAATTTTTTTTGTTTTCCATAACCTCTATTATTTCCATCAACACACCCACTTCTTAAAAATATTTATTGTTATTATTGTTTCGCAAATAATTTATAAACTCGATTTTAGCATCCCACGGGTTCAATGATTTGTAATCAAACCCAATGATTTCAAAGCTATCATCAAAAAATTGTTTATGGCGATTAGCTTCTTCTGTATTACCACCCTTACCATGAACATATATAACGGCATTTTTCATTCAAATTCTCTCCACAAATTCTAATTTGATTATTTCTTTTTCTTCGGTTTTGGTGCAGGTAACTCATCATACATTGAATTGAATAAGCCGGTTAAAAATTCTTTGTTGTCAACATCATCCACCAACAGCATTTCCTTTGCTCCATCATATGGTGACTCGTACTTTGCATTTGGCATATATGCTATTGCAGATTTAACAGGCTTCACTAAAAATCTATCATCATAAATCCCACCCACAATTTTTCCGCGATAATAAACAATATATTCGCCCATCATTGATCTATATGTTATTTCTTCCAAATCGGATAGTTATTCTAATAGGATGTAATTTTTAACAATATCTGTTATACTATCCTTAGTTAGGTTTCTCCACTTATGGAGATAGAAGGTTTCAGACTTGAGAACAGAATGGAACCATTCGATACAGGCATTATCTGCTGGTGTTCCTTTTCGGGACATGGAGCGGGTGATGCCTTTTTCTGTACAAGCCTGATAGTAGGCTTTTGAGGTGTAGACAGAGCCCTGGTCGCTGTGGAAAAGTGCTCCTTGAGGTAGCTCAAGTTGATTAAGTGTGTCGAGTACAAAGTCCGTATCTTGGCACTCGGAGATGGTATAAGCTACAATTTCACGATTATAGAGATCCATGATCGAAGATAGATAAAGTCTACAGTTTTCAAAATAGAGGTAGGTGATGTCTGTGACAAGTTTCTCCATAGGCTTGCCTGCCTGGAAATCACGATCCAGCTTATTGTCTGTTACATGGTAAGGCTTCCCTAATTTAGGTCCCTTCTTGGGACGGACACGGCAAAGGCAACCCTTTTCCTTTTCGCTTCATATAGCTTTCTATGTCAAACAAATTCTTCTTATCATAGTCCTCAAGTAATCTATAGTTCTTATGCTTTGTAATATCGTATTTATCTGAAAGAAAAGGTCTGACACCTCTAAGCTGAAAGATACATTTACTACCGTCCATTACAGTAATCTCATCTTGACTCATCAGTTCTTTGCCTGTCTTTTGATAGTTTAAACCAAAGCTCTTTTGATTTGACCTTGTTTCCGATGTGTTATATAAATCTATCGTTTCTTTTCCCAGTGTTTCAGACAATTCTTTTAGTGTAGTTTGCTCCTTGCCACCAAGAAACAAGGTACTATCACAGTTACCTACGATTGTATCGGCATTATCCTTATAGATTGCCTTTAACTGAGATTGTGCTTGAAGTATGATACTTGCTGAAATCTCTCTACTTCTGATTGTGGCAATCAGCTTTTCAAACTTTGGAATTAAGCCGATATTTGCAAACTCATCAAGAAGGCATCTTACATGAACAGGAAGCCTACCGCCATATACATCATCTGCCTTATCACATAAGAGATTAAAAAGTTGTGAGTACATAATGGATACTACAAAGTTAAAGGTATCATCTGTATCAGAGATAATAACAAAGAGAGCCGTTTTTCTATCCCCCAGTGTATCAAGCTCCAGTTCATCTTCACTCATCAAGTCCCTAAGTTCCCTAATATCAAATGGAGCAAGCCTTGCACCACTTTGATGAAATTTTTTAAATCATAAGAATAGAATCTGTTAAGCCACTTTTTGAGCAATCATCACACCAATCGGTGCAAGACCTCCATGTGCCAATTTCATTTCAACTACTGAAAATCCATATTCTTTAATAAAATCTTCAAATTCCTTTTTTTATCCCATTCTTGATACATCTTAAATCCTAAAATAGACATCAAACTTTTTATCATTTTTCTTTGTTTTCCCTCTTTCCATAGAAAAGTGGGGGCGAACAAAGTCCCATTAGGTTTTAACACCCTATATATTTCTTTCATCGCCTCATCCGGTTTAGGCATAATATGAAGTGCATTAGCAATTAACACACAATCAAATTTTTCATGCGAATAGGATAATGCTACTGCATCGGCTGTTTCAAATGTAAGATTTTCGTATTCCCCACGCTTTTTAGCTTCCTTAATCATTTGTTCGGAAAAATCTGTGCCAATCCAACTTTTCGTATGCTTTGAAAGATTAAACGATAATTGTCCTGAGCCACAAGCAAGTTCAAGCACCTCCATGTCTTTATTCAAATGAGGACGAATGTATTCGCAAACTTTATCATATACTCCTTTGTCTTTTTTCATGAAAGGAGCATATAGCTTAGCAAATTTATCCCAAAAATTTTTTTATTGCTTTTTATCAATCATTTCAACGCTCCTTTAAATATAAAAAAATGATCCTATCAATCTTTATATTGAGCCTATTTTTCTCATTGATACCTTGCAAGAAAGGAATAATAGCTGTTCCTATACCAAGTAGGAATGTCATAAATGCAGAAAGTCATATGCTGTCATTCTTTTCTATTCAATCATTTTTGAAGTGTCTCAAGGCATCCATGATAGCTTCTTCTTTTTCAGGTGTACACTGTGGAATAATTTGTTTCTCCTTTTTAGACTTGCTGTAATGTTCTCGTAATTCTATTCCACATTTCCTTTTTTTATCTGTGCAATATATAATGTCGGAACTTTTAATTCAAATTTATTCCAAACATATTCTTTGATTTGAGCATATGTTGCCTTACTTTCAGCACTGGTCAAATCAAGCTCATCCAGCTCAATTTCAACGTCTATATGCTTATCGACATCGAGTTTGGACAAAAGTGCTACCGCCTCAACATGATGCGTTTGTGGGAGTTCAAAGCTCCAGTGGAGCTTTGAAGCATCTCGCCTGAAATGTAAAAGCGAGATGTTTAACTGCGTTTTACCAATAAACTCACACACTCGACATGATGCGTTTGCGGAAAAAAAGATCCACCGGCTGTACTTTTTTTCAATTCATAGCCCAATTCTTGA
>BNJV01000742.1_pt1 | contig 46564 bp, 69 predicted proteins | sample 8540591 | NCBI WGS metagenome assembly BNJV01 (sample SAMD00202457, study PRJDB9452) | human saliva metagenome | host: Homo sapiens
AAGAGGACCATTAATCCAAACATCTCAAATACAAGCCATATTCAATAAAGTTGGTCAATTAGTTTCAATTCGGGGGAAATTTAAATGAATAAAAAGTATAAAGTCAGTCCTGAATATATCAGACTTTTTCTTGGACTATTACACGAAGGTATAGATAGCAAACTTGAAGACTTATCAGGTCTGAATTTGGTTAATCGAGATAGCGTAAAGAGATTAGTCAAAGAATATCTGTACCCCGAGTATCAAAATTTTACAATATCAACCCAATTCAGAATTAAAGAAAGTTTGAGATTTGGATTAAATTTCTGGACAGAAGAACGACTACATAATCAATTTCCTAGTACTGACGCAGCCTTTGAAATACCTCAACAAATGACCGCAAAAGAACTTTATAAGCAAATTTGGGACGATATGTTTAATAATGAAGATATCACTATTTCTGATATAACAAAATATCAGGAATCGAACCAAAATTAGCAATCCGTATCCCGCATGAAACTTCCAGTCCTGACGTAGGGCATGTGAGGTACACACGAACCCTTGGCACAGGTACATAACTGGACCAACGAAGAAGGCGAAAGACGCCAACAAACCCACTACTTCCACTGCTACCAAATCGGCATCCCGCGTGAGATGACCGATGATGAAGGCGATCTGTTGTGGTATGGCGAATACATCGGCTGGGGTCGTCTGAAAGAGGAAACCAAGGTAACGGATAGCACATACCAACCCTCACACAGGTAGTGTATTATTAAAAAATTTGAAAGGAACCAGCACATGGTAACAGGATTAGAAATCAAAAAAATTTAATTCAATCTCATGAATTCAAAAAGATTATTAGATAAGGCTGAACATGATTATAAAATTAAAATTTATGACAATGACGACAGTATTTCACAAGAATGTAATTCTGTTGCTTATGAAATTAATAAATCAGGATTAACACCTGAGTTAATATTAGATTTTATTATGGAAAACGATAAATTAGTTTTTTTATTTTTCTCAAAATTAAAAAAATATCAAAAATTGTCAGAGGATTACTGTGACTTTGAGGAAGATGAAGAAAATAGTGATGATATTATTTTTAATTGGTCAGGCTAAGACTTTCCTCATTGTAAACTCTATAGAAATTTTTACTATTGAGAAAAATCAGAAATAGATTTAACAAATTTTTTTGAAAGCAATTAAGATTCCTTCTTATAAAAAAATATGCAAAAGAGTTATTTGAATTTTTACCAAGAGAGCCTAAAGATATATTAAAACTTTTACTACTCTATCTATATTTTTGATATCTTTATTATATCTCCTGACAAGCATAGACTGGGTTAAATCCCAACAGTGTAGTAAGGTCGTCTGAAACACGAGAAGCTTCAGACGGCCTCGAAAAATGCCACTGGATTCGTTTGGTACGACAGCCACCTCTCACAGGAAATTCATTCGGACGTCATGTATACCTATATCTACACCGATCCCGACAGCTACGAACCCCCTGCACAGGTACACAACCGGACCAACATGGTAATAAATATTCTTTAAAGAATACACATAAGAAGGATAAATTATGTATTTAGAACAAGTAAATTATGAATTAAACAAAAAAATCAATGATTTTGTATGTAACTCAAATAAAAAAAGTAAATACTATATTTCATTTGAGGTAGATGATGAAAAAAATTAAACGTGTTGATAGGCAAGATGGAATAAAAAAAGACTGTATATTGAAGAAGATATTCATCTAAGAGATAGCAATGGAAAATTAAAAAGCGATGTACAACATGGTATTTGTGGTAGTACATCAAAAAAAGGAAAGGGAGGAAAATAAAAATGAGTTGGACAGAAGGTGAATTTTATCGTTTTTTTACACAGACAAAGAAATTAAAAAAATGTTTATAAAAAAATTACAGACATAGTAGAAAATAAACTAAAATTTAAGTATGAATATACAGAATTTAATGATGAAAAAAATTTATTCTTTTTATAAGAATAATAAAATGTTAAATTCCCATTTAAAAAAAGGTTACCACTTAAATAAAAAAACGGAGAAGGTTGTTTTGGTCTTGAAGGAAAAAGAGTTACGATGAATCAGGTGGTTAGTTTATACAAATTTGATGGATTATCCGACTTTGAACCTTACGATATTAATTTAATTTTTTGAAAAAAAGCCTACTATTATTTATTAGTTTTGCCCTGAGCCTATTGAAACATCAAAAATTTTTCAAAAAGAAATATTTGATTTATTTTTCGGATGCATTAAATAGCAAATAACTTTAAGCAAGCCATAACAAGTAGGTTGGATCAAGACCCAATAAAGCCTGTAAGGCCATCTCTGAAACATCCGTTCTTTAACAATCCAATCCCATTACCAATTGATGCGGTATTATGAGCCTGATGCCGGGAGGTTTGTGAATCAGGATCCGATTCGGTTGTTGGTTGGGGAGAATTTGTATACTTTTTCTCCTAATACACAATCTTGGGTGCATTTTTTAGGTCTTAGCGGTGTTTTTTTACAGACATGATCCAATTATATATTGGTAAAGGTCCTTTATCACAAATGAGACGATCAATTAGGTATAGAACTGGGCCTAAACAATCAAATCCAATGTCTAAACCTACTGCTTGTGTCCATGTTAAATTAAAAAGCGATAAAATGGCACTTATGGTAGAAGCCAGATTAATGGCGATTCATAATGAAAAATTGAATCCATCATTTATGAACAAAATACTCTCAAATGGTGTAAAACTATATGCTGATAAAAATACTACTGCTAGAGAAAGAAATATAGCCGCTCGTTACGCAAAAGTAATTAATCAACGAATGGAAAATGTTAAATCAGGAAAATGCAAATCTGCTTGTTAACTTTTAAATAGAAGTTGTTAATATCTATTAACCGCTCATGTATTAATGGAGGTATATTATGAAAACCACTTGTGGATATAACAAACATATTAACTTAGTAGAAGTTCTACCTAATTATTTGAACGCTGGAATTAAGCAGGCAAAATTATATAAATGTGGGCTTCGAATCATGGGGAAACTTAGTGCATTATTTTTTTAGATTCTGATAAATTTGCAAAATCCTGTAGATCTTGATTTTTTTCAGATTTAAAACAATATCCTGAATTACCATATATTGCTATAGAAAAATGATTTTTGAAATTAAAAAAATATTTACAATCTTGAGACATTATACTCACTAGAGCAACTTGAAACCTTATTGCTACAAAAAGCCTTCGACATTGATATATCTCTTATTAAAAAAATTTAAAGGATATCAGATTCGATTACTCAAGAAAAAAATTAAGAATGTAGGCAAATCTCACAAACTGGAAAGATTACATATCTGGTCTTACAAAGGCAAAGATCTAAGTGAATTTCATGAACTTACAAACTTAAAAGATCTTCTGTTAGTACGACCAAGTATCAAGTCATTAGACGGAATTGAAAATATGACTAATCTAGAAAAAATCGAAATATGCTATGCGAGAAACCTAGAAAATATTTCTGCCCTTGAATCACTCCGTAGTAAACATGAAATTAAATATATTACTTTTACCTAATAAATTTCGAACTTAAACAAATTATCTTGTTAAGCCGCAGTTAGGGTAAATATCCAACGAAGCATCAAGGTTGTCTGAAAAATGAAGAAGTTTCAGAAACGTCATTCCTGCATGATTTAAGCAGGAACGACCTCGAAAACCAAACCCGTTTCGTTTGAGACGGCAGCCATTTGCTGCAGGAAGTCCACCCGGACGGCAAACATACCTATATCTACATCGATCCCGACAGCTACGAACCCTTCGTACCGGTCCGCAATTGGACAACCGAAGACGGCGAAAGCCGCCAACAAATCCACTACTGCCAAAATGGAGAGAAATCTTAGTCAAAAAGAAATAATGGGAATGGTACATTTTCTTGGAAGAAATACAAAGATAATGTGCCAGTACAACATAGGAAATAGTATCATGACAACTTTAGAAAATAAGATCTTTACTTTAAAAACAGAATCATTTAATGAAAAAAATGAAAGAAATTCATTTTTTTGAATAATTTAATTTCAGATTCTGAAAAAAATTATTCCATATCCACTCTCATGTGAAATAATAAATCGTACTTTTTACCCCCTATAGAAATATAGAATTATCAAAAGAAAATTTTAGTTTATCGATAAAAAATGAAATATTAAATTTTTTTACACCAGAGGAAAATGATATTGCTTATGTATACTTTTTATGGAGGAATAAATGATTCGGCTGAAACACCAATAGAATTATTCCCCTTGTTTATTATCAAAAATAAAAAAATATTAGCAATTGGCTAGAATTAATAAACAAACCTAATTTTTTTATTGTTTAAAAATTATTTAGTCATAAAATAGATAAAGTTATTGATATATCTCTACTCGACAATGAGAAAGATGTGTTATCTATTTCTATTGGACTGAACGCTTAACTTTAAAAAAATAAATAAACTATTCCAGCAGAAGCAGGCTTTTGCTTTGTATAACTTAAAGGTGGTTACCATGAAAGAATTATTAGAAAAAAACTTGAAAACTTACCTTCTATCTTAAATATTGAATATGAATTATTTTTTTATTGATAGATTACAAACGTTACCTATTGATGAAATTAGTAAAAAAACAAGGAAGAAATATAATGAATTTACCTTATAAAACCACAAGATATTAGAAATTTTTTTGCTTATTCATATGAGTTTATTGATTGTCTTGATTTTATGAGAAACCCTTATGATATAATAGAAAATTATATAGAGTATGAAAAAAATTTATTATTGAAAGAATAAAAAAATATTAGAATATTAGATAATTTTCATTTTGAATTATCTGATACTGACTCCTACGCTATACAAGCAATGTGGATACCACCTTTTGCTATTGTTGGTATTCTAGTAAATGGATTAATTCAGTTTGAAAATAAACAGGGAATTTATTTTTCAATTAATGAACAGGAACAGTGTGATTTAGATATTCAAACTGATAAACGCTGGACAATGGGTCTTGTACTGTTTCATGTAAAAAATATTAAAAGCGGAGAGTCTTTAATATTGTCTCCATTTCAATTATCTATTCCTGATTATGGACTTGAATGAAGTAGTCATAGTAGCTATCGCAAGATCGTCTGAAATAACCTTCAGACGACCTTTCCCTATACGCTTACCCTTACCTGCTTCAACCACAACGAAAACGGCCAACTCATCGCCCAGCACCAATGGAAGGTGCCGAGCAAGGAAGAGAACGCCCAAAACGGTTTGCCCGAAACCGACTGGCGCGATGCGCAGTACGACATGCTATACCTCAAGGTGCGGGGTTGCCTGGTGGACAAATACAAAAATATATTAATGACTTAGAAAGGTTAATAAGACAATGGATCAGGAGCAATTTATAAAAAAGATTAATATATTTTTAGTCGAAATTGATAAAATGATTAATAATTGTGATGAATATAGTTATACAAATAAACAGCAGTTGATTTCTATAAAAAATGAACTATATGACATGATTAACTATCTAAAAATCAGAAAGTATTTTTTTCAACAAAAAAAAGGAAAAAGAATTTTTTTATTGTCTCGGATAGTAATTGATTCTTGGCCATTTAATAATGAAGTTGGTAAACTCCTTGTAGAAATAGAAGAAGATTTCAATTCTTTGACAAGAAAAAAATATAAAAAAATGTCTAAGTTAAAAAAATTTTTGAATGAAACTCCTTTAGATTTTCAAGAAAAATTTTTTTGTTTGACAAATGGGAAGTCAGTTACCTTGATTTGATGGAAGTTAATCAAGGTTCTCCCTTAGTTGGAAGTTTGTCCATTAACGGTCAAGTTATTATTCAAGAACAGGGTTTTTGGAGGGCCTTTGTTGTATTTCAATAGAAAAAAATATATTCCAGTTTTTCATTAGACGATTTTTTTGGTTGTTGGATTTAGGCTTGCAATATTAAATTTAGATGATTTATCAATTGAGTATATTGGTGGTATCGAAGACTTGGTTTATCTGAAAGAGATAAAAAGGTAATAGAATTTATTTCTATACAGATATATATAAAAGCACAGAAAAGAATTTAACTTTATATGAACAAATATAACTCAAGGCTATGCTGTAAACAGCATAACCAAAGGACTTCCATATTAATTAAAAAAATAGTAAATTAAGTATAACAAAGCTCAAACAGATAGATACATGAGTAAGCAATTAACTAGAATTGGTGGTAAGGTTTTTTTGGAAAATACGGATCACGTAGTAAATGTGAATAGAAACTGATTGATAACAAAAAAATTTATAAAAAGGAAAAATTAAAATGAGTATTTTTAAGTAATTATATAATTCAAGATTTAATCCAGAATGTATCTAAAGGAGTTACAGAGACATTTAAATTTGTATCAGAAAGATATAATTCTAATGAAGTTTTTTTGCCTATACATTATATATTGATGACTATTGTTCATATCTGGGGTGGGCTGCTAACACTATTTCTCATTACAAAGAATTAAAGAAGAATCTGCCAGTTGAAGAACATTCTTTTGTAAAATGGTATTATTCAGAATTTGAAATAGGCTCAGGTGAAGTCCCCGAAGAAATTGATAAAATATTTAACCAAAATATTCAAGAAATTTTAGATAATATTCAAAAATTATTAGATGAAGATTTTGAAGTTGTTCAAGCAAATGTATATGATGCTATTATCGAAGGATTTAAATTAGCATTAACTGAGATGGATAAAAATAAGATAAAAAATATAATATTTTATGTTTCTCTTGCAGATAGTGATAATGCTGAAATTATGGAAAATTATTCAGCCAAGAAATTAAATTCATCAGAAAAATTTCTTCTTTTTAAGAATCGTTATGCTTGAAGCAAGCAGAGTAGTACACAAAATCCTCCAATTCTAATTAGTGTGTGTGTAAAACACACACACGCGGGCTTTTCAGTTTTCAGACGACCTCAATATTCTCTTTGAAGTCGTCTGAACTTTTGTTCTTTAATAATCTCATTATTTATCGGTTGACAAACCGATTGACATAGAGGTTGTCTGAGAAGCAGATTTCAGACGACCTCTACCAAATCGCCTCCCCCGACGGCGGCGCACGGCTGCTGTTTGCCGAAGTCGATTCCGGTTGCGGCATTTACCAACTGGTCGCCCAACTCGACCGAAACGGTCGTCATATCCGCCTCTGTTACGACGACAACGGACTGCCGCACAGCATTTACGACGGCAGCGGCCGACACTTCCAACCCGTATTCTCCTCCATCCGTCTGAACGACAACGATCCCGACTTCGACCCGGCTGGGAGCGGGACGTCTTCGTTTCCGAAGACGAGCGTTTCTACGTCAACCGCCTCACCTCCGTCACCTTTAACGGCAAGGAACTGGTGCGCTACGACTACGACGGCTACGGCGATTTGACCGCCGTTTACGGACGCGACGGCAAAAAACTGCGCGGTTTCGCCTACCGCAACCACATCATGGTCGAACACAACCAGCCCGACGGACTGGTGTCCCGCTACGAATACGACCGTTACGACACCGACGGCAAAGTGCTCAAAAGCAGCAACAACCTCGGCGAAGAATGGACGTTCGACTACCGCAAAGACCATACCGTCGTTACCGACGAATTGGGACGGACGGAAGTGTACGGTTTCGACGAAAACCGGGAACTCGTCTACCGCATCGACGCCGACGGACAACGCAGCGACAGCGAACGCGACAGCTACGGCCGCATTACCGTAGAACGCGATCCCCTCGGACGCGAAACCCGCTATCTTTACGATACCGAAGGCAACGTCATCGCCATCACCGCGCCGGACGGCAGCAGCACCCAAATCGACTACCACGAAACCCTCAACCTGCCGGTTGCCGTTAATGATCCCGCAGGCAGGGTTACCGCCTACACCTACGACGGACGCGGCAACCTCATCAGCATTACCGACCCCGCCGGTTACACCACCAGCTACGGCTACAACGCCCAATGGCTGCCCGAAACCATTACCGACGCCTTAGGCAAAACCCGACGCCTACACTACGACACCCTCGACCAGCTCGTCTGCTTTACCGACTGTACCGGCGAAACCACCCGTTTCGGTTACACCGAATACGGTGATCTCGAAACCGTTACCGATGCGCTGGGCCATACCACCCGCCACCACTATGACGCAGCGGGCAACCCCGTCCGTACCGACTATCCCGACGGCAGTCACGAAACCTTCGAATACGACCGCCTCAACCGTCTGACCGCCCACATCGACGGACTCGGTGCCAAAACCGCCTACGAACTCGCAGTGGACGGACTGCCGCTCAAACGCACCAACGCGCTGGGCCATACCTTCGCCTACGCCTACGACAAAGCCCGCCGTCTGACCGTCCTCACCAACGAAAACGGCGAAACCTACCGTCTCGATTACGACCGAACCGACAACCTGATCCAAGAAACCGGCTGGGACGGCAAAATCACCGCCTACGGCTACGACGCCGCCGGACAACTGGTCCAACAGACCGAATACGGCCAAAGCAATCATGAAGGTCGTCTGAAAGAGCGTCCCGAGACTTGGCACATCCACCGGTTCAAACGCAACATCCTCGGCCAACTGATCGAAAAACAAAGCCGCAAAGTCTCCGGCCGCAACGGACAAAGCAAAGACGAAGGCATCAGCCGCACCCGTTTCGAATACGACCCCATTACCGGCAACCTGACCAAAGCCCGCAACCAACACAGCAGCGTCGAACTCGCCTACGACGAACTCGACCGACTCATCGGCGAAACCACCGTCCACAACGGCCAAAGCGCCACCGTAGGCTACCGATACGACCCGTTGGGCAACCGCATCCGCACCATCCTGCCCGACGGCCGCCCTATCGATTACCTGTACTACGGCAGCGGACACCTGCACCAAATCAGCCTCGACGGCGAAGTCATCAGCGACATCGAACGCGACAAACTGCACCGCGAAATCCAAAGGACGCAGGGCAGCATCAGCAGCCTATACGACTACGACCCCATGGGTCGTCTGAAAAGCCAGCGTACCGTCTGGAGTGGCACACCAACACCCCGCGGCAAACAAAACCCGCTGGCCGGCGGCGCCGTCAACCGCCGCTACGCCTACGACAAAGCCGGCAACCTGATCCAAAGCGCCGACCAAAGAAGCGGTGTCCTTAATTACGTTTACGACAAAATCGGACGCATTCAAGAAGCCCGCAACAGCCAAACCGGCCGCAGCGAAACCTTCGCCTTCGACCCCGCACACAACATCCTTTCCGACAAAGCGGCCGAAGGGAAGGGCAGCAACATTAGCAGCGGCAACCGCCTCAAAGAATACAACGGCATCGAATACACCTACGACGCATTGGGCAACCTGATCTACCGCCAGCTGCCTAATGGCGAAAACCAATATTACCAATACGATTTAGAAAACCAACTCGTCCGCGCCGAAATCAAAAAGCCTGCCGGCAATACCGAGATTTGGACATACGCCTACGACCCGTTTGGCAGACGCTTCTCCAAAGAACGCCAAGACAAACTCGCCTGGACGAGCACCGAACCGAAACGCACCCACTTCGTCTGGGACGGCAGCCGCCTGTTGCAGGAGTACACCTACAAAGGCAGCTACACCTATATCTATACCGACCAAGACAGCTACGAACCGCTGGCGCAAATCTTTGACAACGCCAAAGACGGCAAACAATACATCGCCTATTTCCACACCGACCAAGTCGGCATCCCGCGCGAGATGACCGACATCCACGGCAACCTCTTATGGTACGGCGAATACACCGCCTGGGGTCGTCTGAAAAAGGATGAGCGGGTTTACAAGAATGCGCACCAGCCGTTCAGACTGCAAAACCAGTATTATGATGAAGAGACCGGGCTGCATTACAACCTGATGCGGTATTACGAGGCGGAGACGGGGCGGTTTGTGAACCAGGACCCGATTGGGTTGTTTGGTGGAGATAATTTATATTCATTTGGTAATCAAGTATTGGATTTTATCGATCCACTTGGTTTAAAAATTTATGGCCATAGAAAAAACGGAACATTTAGGAAAAAACCTGGACCGAAATCCAAGAAGAAAAGCGCGGGTAAAGGGGAGTGTATCCAAAATAAAAAAGATGGTGATGCTCGCGAAGCCTTACATAAAAAAGACTTAGATGCCCAATATGGAGCTGACCGTATATTGAGTCAGAAACACTTGAGAAATAAAAAGGGCGAAATTGTTAGAGATCCCGTAACGGGTGAGTCTCGTAAGCTTGATTTTGTTATAAAAGGAGCTGGTAAAAAAGGTGGTGGACTTGCTCAAGAAATTACTAGCAAGACTGCTTCAAAAAGGAGTCAACTTGCAAAAGAAGAAAGGATTAGAGATGCAGGTGGCGTATATGTCAGAGATGGTAAAAGCTTAGTTCATGTTGACGGAATATCCGAAATTATTCGATTACCTTAGGAGATTATCATGGATATAACACTATTTAATTTTCGGACATTTTGGGAAGCAAATGCTGATGAAGATTATCGTGAAGATACTATCAGAATGTCTATTGCACTTATGACGTTTCTCAAAAACAATAACTTACTTGTTGATATTGACCCATTTAATGAGGATGGCTCTATCAAAGAAGATTTGATCATCCGAAAATCCAATGTAACCGATGAAGGATTCCAATTATTTGTTAAACCAGTAAATAATTGGTGGAATGCTTTGGATAGGGGAACTCCTCCCGAGAAAGTTACTATTTTGGAGAATGGATTGAAAAAAATTCGTGCTGCGAAAAAGTAATTTTATATTTTCAGACGGCCTCAATATCTCTTTTGAGGCCGTCTGAAACATTCGTTCTTTAAAAATTTCTCATTCACGCATTGGGCAACCTGATCTACCGCCAGCTGCCCAATGGCGAAAACCAGTATTACCAATACGACCTAGAAAACCAACTCGTCCGCGCCGAAATCAAAAAGTCCGCCGGCAATACCGAGATTTGGACATACGCCTACGACCTGTTTGGACGACGCCTTTCCAAAGAACGCCAAGACAAACTCGCCTGGACGAGTACCGAACCGAAACGAACCCATTTCGTCTGGGACGGGACGCGATTACTTCAGGAGTACACCTACAAAGGCTGCTACACCTATATCTACACCGACCAAGACAGCTACGAACCGCTGGCGCAAGTCTTTGACAACGCCAAAGACAGCAAACAATACCTCAGCTATTTCCACAACGACCAAATCGGCATCCCGCGCGAGATGACCGACATCCACGGCAATCTCTTATGGTACAGCGAATACACCGCCTGGGGTCGTCTGAAAAAGGATGAACGCGTCTATCGGAACGCGCACCAGCCGTTTAGATTGCAAAACCAGTATTATGATGAAGAGACCGGGCTGCATTACAACCTGATGCGCTATTACGAGCCAGAGGTGGGGCGGTTTGTGAACCAGGACCCGATTGGGTTGTGGGGTGGGGAGAATCTGTATCAGTTTGCGCTGAATGCGCAAGGATGGATTGATCCTTTAGGTTGGGCTAAAAAAGTTTCATCATTAAATGGAAAATCTGGTGTATATATTTTAACTAATGAAACTACAGGGAAAGGTTATGTTGGATCAGGAATTGACGTTGGTGACAGATTAGGAAGAAGTCAACATGAAAAAGCACAAACTCTGTTAAGGCATCCTGACACTAAGGTTGAGTTTAGAGAAGTTGATCTAGGAACCGCCGATAGCAAAAAGGGATAAAAAAATAATATTCTTCGACATTTTGAACAAAAAGAAAAAGAAAGAGCTGAAGGAAAATTTCGTCTATCAAACAGCAATAATCCGGAAGCAAAAAGAAAAAAAGAGCGGAACAAAAAAATAATTGAGGCTTGTGGTGCAAAATCAGAAAACAAAAGGACAGTTCATCAGGTTGATAAGTAATTATTTATAGTATAAGGATACAAAATGGAAAAAAATTTATTTTTTTAAAAAAATATTGAATTAAGTCAGTGGATAAAGCCACATCTGACCACTTATTGCTTAGCGGCAGATGATGATGAGCTTGAGACTTTACAGGATGACTATGAAAGGTTTGAAAATATTAAATTTCTGACATGGGATAAAACGCCTTCTTCAGAAGAGTTGTCAAAAATTCAAGCATTGATTATTGAGGAGCCAGAATCTGGTGAGTATGATATATCCGACTTGCCAGATTGGATAAATACGCTTGGTAATTTGAAAGTTTTTGGCTTTTTCCATATGTTTGTTTTTTTCTAAATTAGAAAATACCATAAAAAAATTCTGCGCTTACATTAGAAACATTATATTTTTTCATTCCAAGAGAATGGGATGATGAAAAATTTGAAATACCAGCGAGTCTGGAAATGCCCAATCTTTCAGCATTTATATCAAGATGCGAAATCAATGGTTTATTCGGGCTTAATGCAAATAATTTCCCTAATATCAGTTACTTAGAGTGCAATATCTCAAAGTATAAAAATATTAAGCAACTTGATGAAATTAAAAAAATTTTAAGAAACTAATTCATGCCAGTTTTTCATCATGGTAAATCATTGAATATATTAGAAAATATAAGCTCTGATTTATTGGAGTCAATCAGTCTTGTTGGATTTTTCAGGGCAGAATTTTTTTCAATTTCGAAATTGAAAGAATTTAAAAAAATTTGAGATACATTGCTTTGAATGGAATCAAAAAGGCTGAAGTAGATTGTGAGTTATTTACTCATTTGCCCTCTTTAAGCTATTTAGACTTAGTTTCCTGTTTTAACCTTAAAAATGTGAATGAACTGGCTAATATTAAAAGCCTAGAATATTTAATCGTGTTAGATTGTAAGCGTCCATTTGATAATGCTACAATAGACTTACTTAAAAATCAGAATATTCCTTATATAGATATTGATTATGCTTGAATTAAATAGAGCATATACAGAACGCACGTACACACGTGATTTCTGTTTTTCAGACGACCTCAATACTTTCTTTGAGGTCGTCTGAACCATTTGCTCTTTAACAATCTCATTAGCAGTTAACATAGAGGTCGTCTAAAAATCAACTTTCAGACGACCTCTGCCAAATCGCCATCAGTATCACCGACCCCGCCGGTTACACCACAAGCTACGGCTACAACGCACAATGGCTGCCCGAAACCGTTACCGATGCGCTGGGCCATACCACCCGCCACCACTACGACACAGCGGGCAACCCCGTCCGTACCGACTATCCCGACGGCAGTCACGAAACCTTCGAATACGACCGCCTCAACCGTCTGACCGCCCACATCGACGGACTCGGTGCCAAAACCGCCTACGAACTTGCGGTGGACGGACTGCCGCTCAAACGTACCAACGCGCTGGGCCATACCTTCGACTACGCCTACGACAAAGCCCGCCGTTTGACCGTCCTCACCAACGAAAACGGCGAAACCTACCGTCTCGATTACGACCAAACCGACAACCTGATCCAAGAAACCGGCTGGGACGGCAAAATCACCGCCTACGGCTACGATGCCGCCGGACAACTGGTTCAACAGACCGAATACGGCCAAAGCACAGATCAAGGTTGTCTGAAAAACCGTCCCGAGACTTGGCACATCCATCATTTCAAACGCAACATCCTTGGCCAACTGATCGAAAAACAAAGCCGCAAAGTCTCCAACCGCAACGGACAAAGCAAAGACGAAGGCATCAGCCGCACCCGTTTCGAATACGACCCCATTACCGGCAACCTGACCAAAGCCCGCAACCAGCACAGCAGCGTCGAACTCGCCTACGACGAACTCGACCGCCTCATCAGCGAAACCACCGTCCACAACGGCCAAAGTGCCACCGTAGGCTACCAGTACGACCCGCTGGGCAACCGCATCCGCACCATCCCTGCCCGACGGCCGCCCTATCGATTACCTGTACTACGGCAGCGGACACCTGCACCAAATCAGTCTCGACGGCGAAGTCATAACCGACATCGAACGCGACAAACTGCACCGCGAAATTCAAAGGACGCAGGGCAGCATCAGCAGCCTGTACGACTACGACCCCATGGGTCGTCTGAAAAGCCAGCGTACCGTTTGGAGCAGCGCACAAACATCCCGCGGCAAACAAAACCCGTTGGCCGGCGGCGCCGTCAACCGCCGCTACGCCTACGACAAAGCCGGCAACCTGATTCAAAGCGCCGACCAAAGAAGCGGCGTCCTCCATTACGTTTACGATAAAATCGGACGCATTCAGGAAGCCCGCAACAGCCAAAGCGGCCGCAGCGAAACCTTTGCCTTCGACCCCGCCCACAACATCCTTTCCGACAAAGCAGTCGAAGGGAAGGGCAACAACCTTACCAGCGGCAACCGCCTCAAAGAATACAACGGCATCGAATACACCTACGACGCATTGGGCAACCTGATCTACCGCCAGCTGTCCAATGGCGAAAACCAATATTACCAATACGATTTAGAAAACCAACTCGTCCGCGCCGAAATCAAAAAGCCAGCCGGCAATACCGAGATTTGGACATACGCCTACGACCCGTTCGGAAGACGCCTCTCCAAAGAGCGTCAAGACAAACTCGCCTGGACGAGTACCGACCCGAAACGCACCCACTTCGTCTGGGACGGAACGCGATTACTTCAGGAGTACACCTACAAAGGCAGCTACACCTATATCTACACCGACCAAAACAGCTACGAACCGCTGGCGCAAGTCTTTGACAACGCCAAAGACGGTAAGCAATACCTCGCTTATTTCCACACCGACCAGATCGGCATTCCGAGGGAGATGACCGACCAGTTCGGCAATCTGCTGTGGTATGGAGACTACACCGCTTGGGGTCGTCTGAAATCGGAGATGAAGGTTTACCCGAACGCGCACCAGCCGTTCCGGTTGCAGAACCAGTATTTTGATGCGGAGACGGGGTTGCATTACAATTTCTTCCGTTACTATGAATCTGATACGGGACGGTTTGTGAACCAAGACCCGATTGGGTTGCTGGGCGGGGATAACCTTTATTCGTTTGCGCCTAATGCGCAGGGGTGGGGCGATCCCTTAGGTTTATCTTGGCTTGATATTCCAAAAAATCATGGAGTAACAGCTAAACCGCATATAAGTAATGCACATGGTCATCATATTATATTTAAAGGAAAGTTCGACCGTTCTCCTGCAATGAAGGATGCGTTAACTCGTTCCAGAAATATTGCACATAAATATAATATTCCATTAAATTTTAACTATCGAACTACTACTGGGCGTTCCAATCTAATGATTGCGTCAAATATTAAAGGTGTTCATACGGTTAAAAATGCAGAAAAAGTAGCTACTCTACTTGAACAAGCTGATAAGCGTGTGACACAATGGATGAAACGCGGAGTTATGAATAAAGCACAAGCAGATAAATATATGAGTAAGCAATTGACAAGAATTGGTGGGAAAGTTTTTGGCAAGTATGGTTCTCATAGTAAAAAATGCTAATTTATTAAGTGTATTGGATATAAGGATTGGTTATGAAAGCTTTAAATGAAAATTTGACTAATAATTTAATTAATGATGTTAAAAATGGAGTGTTAACTTCATTAGGTTTTGTTCTATCGAAATATGAAGAAAATGATATTTTTGCATATGTGTTATATATCGATGACTATTGTCAGTATTTAGGATGGGCTGCAAATACTATCTCTCATTACAAAGAATTAAAGAAGAATCTGCCAGTTGAAGAACATTCTTTTGTAAAATGGTATTATTCAGAATTTGAAATAGGCTCAGGTGAAGTCCCCGAAGAAATTGATAAAATATTTAACCAAAATATTCAAGAAATTTTAGATAATATTCAAAAATTATTAGATGAAGATTTTGAAGTTGTTCAAGCAAATGTATATGATGCTATTATCGAAGGATTTAAATTAGCATTAACTGAGATGGATAAAAATAAGATAAAAAATATAATATTTTATGTTTCTCTTGCAGATAGTGATAATGCTGAAATTATGGAAAATTATTCTGCTGAGCAATTGAATTCATATGAAAAGTTCATTACGTTCAAAAACAGATTTCAAAGCAAGCCGTAGCCCGTATGAAACCTCCAATCTCGATGTAAAGTGTGCGCGGTACGCACAGGTACACAACCGGATCAACGAAGAAGACGAAAGACGCCAACAAACCCACTACTTTTACTGCGACCAAACCGGCATCCCAAGAGAGATGACCGATAAAGACGGCAACCTCTTGTGGTTCGGCGAATACACCGCATGGAAAAAAATCACTATAAATGTAAAAGTTATCTAACATAATGGTAATCAAAAAAAGGTAAATGTGTAGGAAATGACAGTGTCAGACAGGATTTTTGAAATTGCCTTAGAGAATATTGGAAATATAGAGCAAGAAAAAAGTTAAGACGTAGAGACCTAAAAGCAGGTAAGTCTTATTAGTTTAATAAGGAGGATTTATGTTAAACAAATTTGTTTTTAGAGCAGTTAATTGCTTTTCTTTCAAAAAAATCCAGTCGCTCAAGGAAAGCCAACAACTGATGATGAGGTCCTCAATGTAGAGAAATCACTTAATGTTAAGTTAGATGAGGATTTAAAGAATTTACAATGAGATTTGGTGGGTGTGTCGTTAGGGATGCTCAAATATATGGAATACATAATTCCGAATTTCTTGGGGAAGATACAATTATTGATTTAAATAAAGAATTTTCCGATTATCTTAAAGATGGCAAAAGTAATTTAATAATTGGCACTGATGGCTGGGGAAATCCTATTTATATTTCCCCATCTAAAACGGTAATGATTTACAATCAAGACACTGATGAATTGCTAACTCTAGCAGCTAATTTTTCAGATTATTTAGAGAAAATTCTTAAAAAACAAATTTAGTAAACTATTTAAACTCAGACCATTTCAGACGGTCTCGATACCTCTTTGAAGTAGTCTGAAAACCAGTATGCCGACCTCGAGACGGGCTGCATTACAACTTCTTCAGGTATTACGAGCCTAATGAGGGTCGGTTTGTCAATCAGGAGCCGATTGGATTGATAGGTGGGAGAATCTTTATTGGTTTGCGCTTAATGGGCAAGATTGGCTAGATCCTTTAGGTTTGGATAAATGATGTGAAAATAGCAAAGTTAAAACAGAACCAAACACAGCATTTTTTTGGTCAGGTAGAACAGATGGTATTGGTGGACAACATATTGCTGCCGATATTGCCAAATCTAATGGAGGAACAACATCAGAAATGTTAATTGAAGCTAGAAAAATTATCATGCCTACGTGGGATCAAAATTACCAAGCAAGCATTAAAGCATGGGAAGATATTTCATCAGAGTATGCAACATGCGCTTCTGGTACTGTAACAGGCGTTATTGGCAAAGATATGCGACCAGGAAATATATGGGAAAATAGAGAATTACCCGCTTTGAAGAACAATCCTAATATAGATCCTAAAACAAAGATTTCAACTGTTATATTTCAAAGGTAATTACTATGGATGATTTCGTAATTGAAAAAAATTTCAAGAGGTATGTTAATTGTTTCTTTAAATGGACATGAAATTTCATTTGAAGGAGAAATGTTCTTTCCAAATAATGAGTTTCACTTTTTCCCTATATGCGAAAAACAGCAAAATTTACTAAGACCAACCAAATTTTAAGCAAGGAAGAGTTAGATAATATTTTAGAACATTTAAAAAAAGAATTTATTTTAAAAAATAGAGTATTAGACATAATTTTCTAAATTTAATTATCAACTGTAAAGTAGCCCAAGCAAGCCGTAGACCACATGAAACTTCCAATCCCGACGTAAGGTGTGCGGTATGCACACACACGGGTTCTACCTTTCAGACGAAGCGTAGCCTACATGGGTAGCAAGCGTAGCCTGCATGCCGTAGGGTGTGTGAATCAGAATCCGATTGGGTTGATAGGTGGGGCGAATCTGTATGCGTTTGCGCCTAATACAAATAAGTGGCTTGATGTCCTAGGTTTAAATAAAAATCTGCCCACACCATATTGGCCTCCCAATAGAGGCGCTTTAGGTGAAGTGAGGAGCATTACACTTCCAGTTGGCACCCTTGTTGATAGGTATGGTTATCAAGGAGGAACTTTTGTGTCTCCAGTAGGAACACCATACCCTATGAGAGCCTTCCTCCTAGTTCTAATCAAAAGCCTTATACCATATATAGGGTGCTGAAACCAATTAATAATGTAGCTGCATGTAAAGTTATGCCGTGGTTCGGAGAGATTGAATTAGGGACACAGTATGAATTGCCAAAATCTGTTAAAGCATATATAGAAGCTGGGCATCTAAAAGAGGTAAAATAGGAAAATGTTAAAAAAATTAATGAATTGAATTCATATCTTCAAAGTAAAGGAGTACCAGAAGATAGTTACTCAATCAATGAAGTAAATGATGAATCATTATGTATTATTGAAGAAAATAAAAAATGGCATATATTCTATTCTGAAAGAGGATTGAGAACCGAAGAATATTGTTACCAAGATGAACATTTGGCAATTCTATATTATATAAATCGGTTATCAAAAAAATGTTAAAAATTTTTCTTTTGAATGAAAAAGTAAACCGTCAACAAATCCGTTACTTCCACTGCAGACCAAATCGGCATCCCAAGAGAGATGGCCGATAAGAACTGCAATCTGGTTTAGTTTGGGGATTATTACGGTTGGGTTGGAAAGTGGAGACAATTTATATGGTTTTGGACTGAATACGAAGGCGTGGGTGAACCCATTAGGCCTTGCTTCAAAAAAACAACTACAAAAAAATGCAACCATATAGATTTTTCGGATGTTAGCGTAAAAGGAACTCATGTTGATATTTTTTTGTAGGAAATAAAAAAAGTAACAGAAGCCCTTTTTAACCTTAGATGATAAACGAGGATTAGTATGGAAACGTTTTTGGTGATATGAAAAGTACTACTTCCAAAGAATTGAAAGCTGCTGATAAATTAATTTCTGAACTGAAAGACAACTCACAAATTATGTCATTAGCAAAAAGATCATCTTAAAAAGACTCTGACTGATTTTTGAAGGTGATTTAAATGACCCAAAAAAAGTACACTAGAAGTAAGGATATAGCTAAAAGAGAAATTGAAAAAAATTTAGGAAAAATGTTAATGAGGTAATTATGGATATCACATCATTCTTAAAAAAACAGGTAGATTTAAAGATTTGTCTGTAGGTATGTCATATAGTAATTTTCAAAAGTTGAAACAATTCAAACATTCATCTAAATGGTTATACGATGACGATAATATAGAAAGTGGTTTTTTTCTATTTTTTTGGAAGGGATTAGAAATTGGTTTTTAGGGATGAAGTTATTTATTTGCTATCAATAGATCCTTATTTCAAAGGTGTAACTATTTCTAAAAAAATATAAAATTAATAGGAAATTAACTATTGAAAAATTTGTACAATATTTGTTTTTTGCCGATATTAAATGGAAATTTGTATCAAGGGAGGAGTGGGAACATGAGTGTGAGATAAAAACAGAAGGAGGAGTTTCTATTATTTTCACATTTGAATTAGATGGTTTAAGAATCTCTAAATTTTCAGTCTCATAAAAATAAACGTAATTAGGTCGAGCCTTCCCCACAAGGTTCCCTTTTTTCAAATACAGAAAACTCTAAAATCTAAATCTTTCAAATATTTAGACGTTTTATATTGCTCATTAATTTATGCAAAACTAACAACAGGCGTAGGTTGGGTCTAGCAAGCAGTAGTCCGCACAAAACCTTCATTCCTGACGTAGGATATGTACGGAACGTACGCATGCGGTTTATGTTTTTCAGACGACCTCTACCAAATTGCTACGACTACGACGGCTACGGCCGCATTACCGTAGGACGCGAAAGTTGCCAGTAAACCCACTACTTCCGCTGCGACCAAATCGGCATACCGAGTGAGATGACCGATAAGGATGGCAATTTGCTGTGGTTCGGCGATTATTACGGTTGGGGCAAACTAAAGAGCGAAACTAACACATCCGGAACTGCTCACCAACCCTTCCGATTGCAAAACCAGTATTGCGACCGTGAAACGGTGTTGCACTACAACTTCTTCAGGTATTATAAGCCTGATGCTGGGCGATTTGTGAATCAGGATTCGATTGGGTTGTTGGGCGCAGGGGATAACCTTTATCAGTTTGCTGTAAATGCTCAAAGTTGGATTGATCCGTTGGGACTTTCTCGTAACAGGTTAGCTACAGTAGGTAAAACGCCATCAAAAGTGAGTACCACTGGTAGGGCTGTAATGCAGCGCATGTTAAGTGCTAAGGAGCTACGTGGTATGTCGGCTGAGCAGATTAGTAATTTAAGACGTGTAAGCGATATTCCTAGCTCTGCCCAATTTTGGGATACTCCATAGGTATGATATGGATAAACGAATCGGGCCTAGGCAGAAATCTGATTATGGCCATTGATATTATAGAATCTACACTTAACATTGTTTAATTTAATTGAGGAGTTGTATGCTATGAATTTAGATGCAGTTAATCCAGAATTGGAATCAAAAATTAATGATTTAGTTTGCGAAGCTTATAGTAAATCTTTTTCGGAACAAGAAAAATTATTAAAAGAAGCATTTGAGCTAATACCTAAGCCAGTAACTCAATGGGCGCATCCAACTACAATGGTTACGATTGCCTTATTTGAGTTATATTATAAACATCAAAAATATGAACATGCTGAGGAATGGCTGACTATTGCTTTGAGTGTTGCCGATTTAGGAACAACTAATGCAGGAACATATCTATTAGGCGGTATTTTTTATTATGATATTGAAAAATATGATGATGCTTATCAATATTTCGATATAGCTTATAACGATGCTGGATATTATCCATTCAGTATCGAGGACAAAAAATATTGGCAGTTTTATAAGCAGCGTAAAGAAGAACTAAATCCTAAGAAAAAAAACAAAAAGTAAGATTCGATATTTTCAGACGGCCTCTACCAAATCGCCTCCCCCGACGGCGGCGCACGGCTGCTGTTTGCCGAAGTCGCTTCCGGTTGCGGCATTTACCAACTGGTCGCCCAACTCGACCGCAACAGTCGCCATATCCGCCTCTGCTACGACGACAACGGCAAAGTTCTCAAGAGCAGCAACAACCTCGGCGAAGAATGGACGTTCGACTACCGCAAAGACCATACCGTCGTTACCGACGCATTGGGGCGGACGGAAGTATACGGTTTCGACGAAAACTGCGAACTCGTATACCATAGCGACAGCGAACGCGACCCCCTCGGACGCGAAAGACGCCAACAAATCCACTACTTCCACTGCGACCAAATCGGCATCACGCGTGAGATGACCGATAAAGACGGCAACCTGGTTTGGTTCGGCAACTACACCGGCTGGGGTCGTATGAAAGAGGAAACCAAGGTAACGGATAGCGCATACCAACCCTTCCGCTTACAGAACCAGTATGCCGACCGTGAAACGGGACTGTATTACAACTTCTTCAGGTACTATGAGCCTGATGCGGGTCGGTTTGTTAATCAGGATCCGATTGGGCTTTAGGCGGAGACAATCTGTATCTCCAGTAGGAACACCATACCCAGCCTTACCTCCTGGTTCTGATTGAAAGCCTTATACCATATATAGGGTACTTAAACCAATTGATAATGTAGCTGTAAGTAAAATTATGTCGTTGTTCGGAGAAATTGGATTAGGGACACAGGATGAATTACCAAAATCTGTTAAATCATATAGAATCTGGCATCTGGAAGAGGTGATAATAGGAAAATGTTAAAAATTAATGAATTGAATTCATATCTTAAAAATAAAGGAGTACCAGAAGATAGTTACTCAATCAATGAAGTAAATGATGAATCATTATGTATTGTTGAAGAAAATAAAAAATGGCATATATTCTATTCTGAAAGAGGATTGAGAACCGAAGAATATTGTTACCAAGATGAACATTTGGCAATTTTATATTTTATAAATCGGTTATCAAAAATGTTAAAAATTTCTTTCGAATGAAAAAAAGCAAACCGTAGCTTGTATGAAACTTTTAATTCTGATATGGGGTGTGTGTGGAATATACACGCGGCTTCTGCTTTTCAAGCGACCTCTAAATCTTCTTCTAAGTCGTCTGAACTATCGGTTCTTTAACAATTTTATTACTGATTGATGTAGAGTTCGTCTGAAAACATACTTTCAGGCGAACTCTACCAAATTTCTCTCTTGTTGGTTACACCACAAGCTACAGCTACAACGCCCAATGGCTGCCCGAAACCATTACCGACACTTACAATACAATAGCTACGAACCCTTGGCGCAGGTCCGCAACTGAAACAACGAAGACAGCGAAAGCCGACAACAAACCCACTACTTCCACTGCGACCAAATCGGTATCACGCGTGAGATGACCGATAAAAACGACAACCTCTTGTGGTTCGGCAACTACACCGGTTGGGGGCGTATGAAAGAGGAAACCATTATAACTATTTCCGCTATTATGATTCAGAAACAGGACGTTTTGTAAGCCAAGACGTGATAGGTTTGGTAGGAGGTCTAAAAACACCTGATGCACGTGCAATCGAAAAATCAACTGTCGCGATTTTTAAAGTTGAATTGAAAAATGAAAGTAAAACACTTTATGCAGCAAGCAAAGAAATGCACCTTGTTCAAGATGTAAACAAAGTGTTGACGGTGCTGGTGGTGTATATGATTAATGAAAGGATGAGTTATGAATATAGAATTACATATTGAAAAAGTACAATCTCTTTTAGATCAAATGGATTTACAAAAGAAATGTAAATTTGCGGCTTGGTGCTGTAATGCACTGATCATTGAGAAAAAAATAAATGAAAATATGACTAAAATAACTAATTCAAATGTGAACTACGAACTCTGTGATGCTATCATTAAAGCTGGTTGGTATGATTTCTCCCAAATAAATATTGGAATCTCTCAAAAAGCTATAGAAGATATAAATTGGGATGATGATGATCCATTAAATGATATGGTAGAAACACAAGGAACTATAGAATTATTAACTTCGATTCGAAATATGTTACTAGGTATACAACAAAAATCATCTGATAGTTATTACTTTGCTGCATGTGCTGAAAACGTAATTAACTGGAAAGATGCTTTAGCGAATTTCCCATACTCCGAAGATGGCAAAATAGAGGACGAAAATTTAAAACGTGAATATGAAATTCAATTGTTATTTTTAGATGATTTAAGAAATAGTATAATTACCTTACAGGATATTAAGAAATATAGATAAATGGACGCAAGCCTGAGTAGACTATTTAGAACGATAGGAGTTGAGTTGATGGAGTCTGAGGAATTAACTTCTAAAATTTTGCTGGAAAGTGTTTTAGAATGTACAAATTTTGTAGTAAATGAGGTGCCAAACTTATACAGTGCATTAATAGAGAGATTAAAGCAAGACGATGAAGTTTTCTTTATGAATTTTGTTGAAGATGAGGATGGTCAGGATGATTATTATGGATATGTCTATAATAAAACAAATGGAAAAATCTACGAATATGCGTTCCATGATGACAAATTAGTGAAAAATAGGAAGTTGTCTTTTATTGAAAAGAAAATTGGAGAGTTAACAACGAAAGATATTCTTGAATTACCTATAATAGATTTACTGTAATCTAGATATACCTATGATTGGTCTCGTATTTTTATGTAAGCAAGTAGTAGAAAGCCTTAGCCTGTATGAGACTTCCATCCTTGACGTAGATTTGTGTGTAGAATTTGCGCGCGGTTTCCGCTTGAAAAACCAATATGCCAACCGTGAGACGGGGCTGCATTACAACTTCTTCAGGTATTATGAGACTGATGCGGGGCGGTTTATGAATCAGGATCCGATTGGAGTGGAAGGTGGATTTAACTTTTATCGGTTTGCGCCGAATGCGCAGGAGTGGGTTGATGTTTGGGGGCTAAAAAATAATTCTCAGCTGTTGGGAGAAGCAATTACTAAATCTACTCGGTGGTCTGGTCGTCAAGCACATCATAAAATTCCGGTAGAGGTGTTTAATAATTCTCCACTGTTACAACGCCTAGAAAAACAAGGATTATTTAAACTTAATGGAAAAGGTAACGGAATTATGTTACCGGAATCTCTATCTAAAGGGACTACCTGTTCTAAACATAAGGGCTATCATAGAGGATATAACCAAGCAATTATGGAAATAGTAGATTATATTGATAAAAATTCTAAATGTGATAGAGAAAAGGCTAGAAAAATTCAATTATTACAATCCAAAATTCATAAGGCACTTAAGTCAGGAAGTAAGTCTTTATATAAACCAACAACAAAACAAGATTGGATTAATTACTTAACATAAAAAGGAGTAACATTATGAATATAATGTTAGGATTTATAAAAAATAATTTATTAGAAGTATCAGGTAATTATCAAAACAGCCAATGGAAAATTATTCAAGATATTTCAGTAGCACAAAGATATGCATATCAGCAGTATGATTTAAAGACTGTTTGGGCGGATTTACGTGAATCAAACTCACTAATTTTAAAGCTATCTACAGATGAAGATGACAATTTTTGGGATGAATATGCTGTTCCTGAAATTGAAAAAAAATTGAATTCCTTGCACTTAGAGGAGGGATTAAAAGATAGTTTATTTAGTGATATAGATGCCGATTTATTTAATTGTTATTTAAACAACAAATATAAGAAAAATCATCCTATTTGGAATATGATAGAAGATGCTTATTTTAAAGGGTTTTGGCCTTGTGGATGGGAAGGTAAATATCCTGAGGGGAAGCTTGTCGTTTTTAAATTAAACTATGTTTAAATAAAAAACATGATAATCGTCATCTAGATAAAGCATTGAATCCAATGCAAGGTTTTCCGACGACCTCTGTCAAATCGCCTAACCCGGAGGCGACGCACAGCCTCACTTCCGTCACCTTCAGATGTATTATTTGAAATTATCCTATTGAAATAGAAAGGAATCTTATGGAAGTAAATGATATAGTTTTATTTGATTTTGATGCATTTATTTCAGGAAGTAAAGATGTTGATTACCAAGAAGCAATAAAAAAAATGTCTTTGTCTTTGATGAAATTTTTAATAGAAAATGATTTGTTGGTAAATATAAATCCTTTTAATCAAGATGGATCTGTAAAAAAAGATTTAATTATTAAGAAATCAAATTTAACGGATGAAGGTTTTCAATTATTCGTTAAACCAGTAAATAACTGGTGGAATGCTTTGGATAGGGGAACTCCTCCCGAGAAAGTTACTATTCTGGAGAATGGATTGAAAAAAATTCGTGCTGCGAAAAAGTAATTTTATATTTTCATACGGCCTCAATATCTCTTTTGAGGCCGTATAAAAGACATTGTTCGAGGAGGACTATATTATGGAAATTAAAAATAGAGATGACTTTCTAGTTTTTTTAAAAGAATTCATTACTGAAATTCATACAGAAGATTTTGAAAATAATACACTAGATAGCTTTTTAGAAGCCATGAAAAATTGGATTGAAGATATGGATGGATACTATAAAAATATAGGTGTGAGAGAATATAACGACAAAACTTTAAATTGGAGTATGTTAGCAGATATTTTGAATGCCTCACGAATATATGAATAGCAATAAGTAAACGTAGGTTGAACTGAGTTCAGTCTACTATAGTTTGGATTGAATTCCAATAAAGAGGACCATTAATCCAAACATCTCAAGTACAAGCCATATTCAATAAAGTTGGTCAATTAGTTTCAATTCGGGGGAAATTTAAATGAATAAAAAGTATAAAGTCAGTCCTGAATATATCAGACTTTTTCTTGGACTATTACACGAAGGTATAGATAGCAAACTTGAAGACTTATCAGGTCTGAATTTGGTTAATCGAGATAGCGTAAAGAGATTAGTCAAAGAATATCTGTACCCCGAGTATCAAAATTTTACAATATCAACCCAATTCAGAATTAAAGAAAGTTTGAGATTTGGATTAAATTTCTGGACAGAAGAACGACTACATGATCAATTTCCTAGTACCGACGCAGCCTTTGAAATACCTCAACAAATGACCGCAAAAGAACTTTATAAGCAAATTTGGGATGATATGTTTAATAATGAAGATGTCACTATTTCTGATATAACAAAATATCAGGAATCGAACCAAAATTAGCAAGCCGTAGCCCAAACGAAACCTCCAATCCTGACGTGGGGCGTGTGCGATACGCACGTACCCTTGACGCAAGTCCACGACTGGTCAACCGAAGACGGCGAAAGCGGCAAACAAACCCACTACTTCCACTGCGACCAAATCGGCATCTCAAGATTTAACCGATAAAGACGGCATACTCTTGTAGTTCGGCGAATACACCGCATGGAAAAACCACTATTAATGTAAAAGTTATCTAACATAATGGAGACAAATATGCCCTTCCTTAAAATTCCCTATAGAGATTATCCTAAAGAAGGATTGTTCAAAAACCTTTATCGAGAAAACATTTATAAAATAGATGAATTTAAAGATGAATTTAAGTATTACGAATATACCCCAATAGAGAAAATTATTATTGATGAACATAATTTAGTACCATTCATCTTTTTTTCACCAGAAGGAATAAATTATTTAATGCCTAAAAATTATTGATAGCATCAGCAATGGCATTGGAAATGATGATATTCCGGTAAATATAGAAGAATTTATTATAAATATACCTACCGCAGAAAACATCACTCATGCTTTAAATCTCTTAAAAAAAGATGAGCTTATAATTCTAAAAAAGTATTTAGAAAAAATATTATTTGGGGGCTCATCAAATTTGATACAGCAAATAGGTGAACATTATTTATTCAGAAGTATTGAATATCTCGAAAAGTTAATAAATAATTCCTAAATCTACTTATTATTTTGTTAATCGAATACATAAGCCAAGGTTTCTAGAAAAATAGTCGTAGATTGGTTAAAGGTCTAACAATCTTGCAAGGTCGTCTAAAAGAGGAAACCAAGGTTACGAATAGCAATCACCAATCCTTCCGCCTGAAAAACCAGTATGCCGACCGTGAAACGGGGCTACATTACAACTTCTTCAGGTATTATGAGCCTGATGAGGAACGGTTTGTGAATCAGGAGCCGATTAAATATTTGGAGGATGCAAGTTTTTATACTTATGCATTTAATATCACGAGTTGGCTAGATTATTTAGGATTAAATCCTTTTAAAATTTATTCTTGTTTACGACAAATATTTAACAAAGCAAATAAAAAAGTAAATAAATGATTGGAAAAACAGATTAAATGTTTTAAAAGAAAAAGCAAAAGCTGAATGTTCTAGATAAAATTGTTTGGAGAGTAAATATGAATAATCTTTTAACAAAACTTTTTTTGAAATACCAAGACTACCCTAGTTTTTTTAGTAGTAATCCAATCACTTCAGTACATGACTTAGGTTCTATGGGAGAAACATTATTAAATTTAGCCGTTAATTCTCAAGCTAAAAAAGATGTTATCTTACTAATAGAAAATGGTGCTAATGTCAATCAACAAGGCGAATTAAATTTTACTCCTATTCAAAATGCTTGCCTTCACGGAAATATTGATATTATTAAAATTCTTTTAGAGAATGGTGCTAAAACAAATATAAAAAATGAGTTCGGATATGATGCAAAGCATTATGCAACGGAAGAATATCATGATAAAAAAATGTCTAAAGAGATAATGAATTTATTGAGAAATTATAAGTAATTGATTAAATCATATTAATGGCGAGCCAACAAAACCGTAATAAGGTCGCTGCACCACAACTTCTTCAGGTATTATGAACCTGATGCGGGCAGGTTTGTTAATCAGGATCCGATTGGGTTGGAAGGAGGCTTTAACGTTTATCAGTTTGCACCGAATGCTCAAGACTGGATAGACCCAAGTGGAAATATAGCTTTTGTACCAATTCTGATTGCAATGGGAGTGGGCGCACTCACGGGTGCGGCAACTGATGCGGGTATGCAGGTCGCTTCTAATGTGATTAATGGTAAAGATTAGAACGACATTGATTATGAAAGTGTTCCACTCTGTGCCGGTATTGGTGCGATAGCAGGCCCTGTATTAGGAAAGGTAGGTAAATTGGCCATAGGTAAATGCCGAAATGCTTTTGGCCCTTTTAGAAAATGGTATAGGAGAAAACCATCTTATAGTAGATCAGGAGGATTTCGAACTAATAACTCTATTTCGTGGGGAGCTTCTCCGGCTAGAAATGGTAGATATGTTAACCAAATAGGAAATCCCAAATTGCGTCAATTTAATCAGTATATTCGCAATAAAAGACTTCCTCCAGGTCGATTATGGTGGAGGACACGAGACCCTGGACATTTCAATATTAAAAGGTAAATAAATAAATAAAGGTGAACTATGTATACAAAGATTAAAAGAGAGAGCAGTGAAAAAGAGACACAAAAAAATTTGAAAACTCTTCTGAACATAGTAAATAATTCTTCTTGTTATCGTTGTTTTCTTGGTACAAGTGGTCAAGATTTAGATTTTTTTAGAAAGCTAAAAGAAAATACTAAAGTTAATTTAGTATGGAATGGTAATTTAAAAAAAGGAATATTAGGATTTTTATTGGGATTTATTCCTGATCGCATAGGAATAGTTGAATTTTTAAAACCAATTGATGAAGTTTTTTTTGAAGATACTTTATATGACTGCGGCCCTTCAACAGTATCTATAGTGATTATGAAAGATCAAGATAAAATTCAGAACTTTATAAAATCATTTCAAGCTTCACCTGTTCCAGATGATTTTTGAAGCAAGCGTACTCAAAGACCCCTACGCTTTTAATCTACACTATTGGAATTAGTGATATTGATGATGGTATTAATCTTGAAGAGATAGTTACTATGACAAGTTTTTTTGGGTGGATAGATTAATAGATTCTCATGAATATATTATTAACGATAATAGAAATATTTTACCAATTATTGTAATTGATAGTGGAGACGTTAGTCTATTTGCCGATATCAAAGATTCTGAATTATATTTAGAACCAGACGATGTCAAACAAAAATGCTTATGAAATATTTAATAGAAATGGAGATTTATTAAATCCGATTATATTAAAGAAGAGTAAAAAAATTTCTTTTTGGTACCTTTGTAAAGGAGAGTATACAAATAATGCCATATATCCCTAATATAAATAATAAGGAATACCTCTTGGAATTATTATTCAAATTTTGTGATAATGTTAAAATTGAAGTACCAAAAGGAATTAATTTAAATAATTTAGTCGATAGGTTAATAAAAGAAATTGGTTTTACTAAATAATCGTAGTGTCAACTTTTAGAAGAGCAAGTGTAGTAAACTGTAGCCCGCATGTAGGGTGCGTGCCCCAAGGTACGCCCCCAGTTTCTTATTTCAACAGTCTCAAAAGGCCGTCTGAAAAACTTGTTAGACGGCGTAAGTAATCATATTCTTTAATAACCCGATTTACACGGCTTCTGCCGCGACGGCTATTAGGAACAACTATTATTGTAGGTAAAGCTGCACCTCAAGGTTTGGGGTTTCCTGATGGACAAAAACAAAAATATATGAATGACTTGGAAAGGTTAATAAGACAATGAATCAGGAGCAATTTATAAAAAAGATTAATATTGTTTTAGACGAAATTGATAGAATGATTAATAATTGTGATGAATATAGTTATACAAATAAACAGCAGTTGATTTCTATAAAAAATGAACTATATGACATGATTAATTATCTAAATTCAGAAAGTTTTTTTCAACAAAAAAAAGGAAAAGAATTTTTATTGTCTCGGATAGTAATTGATTCTTGGCCATTTAATAATGAAGTTGGTAATCTCCTTGTAGAATTAGAAGAAGATTTCAATTCTTTGACAAGAAAAAATATAAAAATGTCTAAGTTAAAAATTTTGACTGAAACTCCTTTAGACTTTCAAGAAAAATTTTTGTTTGACAAATGGGAAGTCAGTTACCTTGATTTGATGGAAGTAAATCAAGGTTCTCCCTTAGTTGGAAGTCTATCCATTAACGGTCAAGTTATTATTCAAGAACAGGGTTTTGGAGGGCCTTTGTTGTATTTCAATAGAAAAATATATATTCCAGTTTTCATTAGACGATTTTGGGTTGTTGGATTTAGGCTTGCAATATTAAATTTAGATGATTTATCAATTGAGTATATTGGAGGTATCGAAGACTTGGTTTATCTGAAAGAGATAAAAGATAATAGAATTTATTTCTATACAGATATATATAAAAGCACAGAAAAGAATTTAACTTTATATGAACAAATATAACTCAAGGATATGCTGTAAAACATCATAGCCAAAGAACTTCCATATTAATTAAATTTAAAGAATTTATTCAAAAAGTATTGGATAAGTATTTTTAATTTCTTGGTTTTTTTCATTTGGTTATGGATGGCTTTATTATGGGGATAACACGATAGTTAAGTTGGTCGTGTTTCCGATTATCTCTTTCTTTCTAGTTATTTTTATTTCATTTAGAATTAGAAAGAAAAAAATATTAAATATCTATCCATAATTCAAATGTTAATTGGGATGTTGCTGGGATTAGCTATACAAATCAAAAGAGAGAATTTTTATGCTCCTTGAAGGATTGATATTCGGAGGAATTTGGGGATTAACAACACCCTTTTGGGTAAAAATATTAGTTATTTTAAAAGAATAAGAAATTAAGTATAACAAAGCTCAAACAGATAGATACATGAGTAAGTAATTAACTAGAAGTGCTGGTAAGGTTTTTGGAAAATACGTATCACGTAGTAAATGTGCATAGAAACTGATTGATAACAAAAAAATTTATAAAAGGAAAATTAAAATGAGTATTTTAAGTAATTATATAATTCAAGATTTAATCCAGAATGTATCTAAAGGAGTTACAGAGACATTTAAATTTGTATTAGAAAGATATAATTCTAATGAAGTTTTTGCCTATACATTATATATTGATGACTATTGTTCATATCTGGGTTGGGCTGCTAACACTATTTCTCACTACGAAATAGAAAAAGTAAACTACCCAAAAGAAGATCAGCCTTTTATTAAATGGTATTACCCTCAATTTGCAATAGGACTTGGAGAGGTTCCTGAGAAAATAGATAGTGTATTCAATAATGAAATTCAAAATATTCTTAATGATGCAAATACATTAATATCAGAAGATAATTTTGAGCAATATCAGGCAGAAGTATATGATACAATTATAGAAGGATTTAAAAAAGCGATAGAAAATATAGATAAGAAAAAAACAAAGAATGTCATATTTTTTGTTTCTATTGTAGATAGTGATAATGCTGAAATTATGGAAAATTATTCTGCTGAACAACTAAATTCATATGATAAATTTCTTACGTTCAAAAATAGATTTCAAAGCAAGCCGTAGCCCGTATGAAAGCTCCAATCCCGACGTAAAGTGTGCGCGGTACGCACGCGCTTCTGCTTCTCAGACGGCCTCGAAGAGAAAACTGGATTCGTTTAGGACGGCAGGTATACTTATATCTACACCGATCCCGACAGCTACGAACCCTTGGCACAAGTACACAACCACACCAATGCCGAAGGCGAAAACCACCAATAAACCCACTACTTCTACTGCGACCAAATCGGCATCCTACGTGAGATGACCGATAAGGACGCCAATCTGTTGTGGTACAGCGAATGCACCGCCTGGGGGCGTCTGAAAGAGGAAACCAAGGTAACGGATAGTGCTTACCAACCCTTCCGCTTGCAAAACCAGTATGCCGTCCGTGAGACGGGGCTGCATTACAACTTCTTCAGGTATTACGATCCTGATGCGGGTCGGTTTGTGAATCAGGATCCGATCAAATTAAAGGGTGGGAATAATCTTTATCAATTTGCGCCGAACGTGCAGGGATGGGTTGATATTTTTGGTTTATATAATGCTCAGAAATGTGCATCAATTGCAGCTAAAATAGAAAATCTTAAATACGAAATATATGTAAAAAGTATTCCCGCACTTGAGAGTAATCCAAATAATTTACCGTGGCGAATTGGTCCAGGAGAAGCTCTTAGAGATACTGTCCGAAGTCCTGTAAAGCTACTGAATGCTGCGTATAGTAAACTAGCTAAAGCCGAAAAAGAGTGGGTAGATAATGGTTGCGACAAACCACCTCCTCCTTCTTCTCCCGTAACAAAATACACTAATTGCTCCACTGAAGACAAAACATCTACTAATAATGATGCTTTAACAGCAATCGCCCTTGTTGGAACTGTTGTGCTAGTTAGTGTTTGTATATATTCAACGGCGGGAGTATGTGGTGCTTTTGTGGTAGGAGGAAGTCTTGTAGGAGCAATGTGAAGTTTAACATTGATATAGGAGCATGATAATTATGCGCAATAGTGATTTTTATATACAAAATATGATTGAATCTTCTTTAGAACAAGAAGATTTCAGTCAAATAATTATACTACTAGATTCGCTACCATCTAAAAAAATACGTAGAGCATTGTATTTATTATCAGAAATATTCCCAAATAAAAAATAGAAATTACTGAGAATGAATTTAAATTTATTAAATATATATTATCCAATAATAAATTTATAGTAGTTCAAAGCATCTCTGATTTTCTGAGAGCAATATCTATACTTAACTTTAATGACCTACAAAAAAACAGGAAATTGTTGATTTGATTTTTTTCAAAAATCTAAATATTTTTAAGCAAAAAAATTGTGATTTTGAGTTAAATGTACTAATAACAAAATTAATAGAACCCAATAAATTTTTTTATGCTAATTGAGAAAAATTAAAAAAATAATTTAGATGATTATTCAAGAAAATATTTATTAGATTTTTATTTTTTTATGAGAGAGAATATCTTGAAAATAGCTTTAATGAAGATGAAATAAATGATTTCATAAAATTTTTGAGCTACCCTAGATAAAATAGCAAGCCGTAGCCTGCATGAATTTTCAAAAACACAGGTATGGTACAGCGAATGCACCGCCTGGGGGCGTCTGAAAAAAGATGAGTGGGTTTATAAGAACGCACATCCCAAGAGGTCCTTATAAAAAATTCATCTCAAGGATAACTATAACATCCATCTAATACAAAAATCGCCTTATATTCTTCTTGTTATTGAGGATATTGATACCTTTAAAACTGGAGTTATTAACCTCTTTAATGACTTACTTGATCCTGATAAAAAGTACCTGATTTATCGTGATTTTATCAAATCATATCGCAATATGACTCCGATTGAAAAAATCGAATTTTTCAAAAAGAGGACCGTCGAGGAAATCGCAGCTAAAAAATAAGCTGTGGTATATATTTAGTGATGAGGCAGCGCTATGAGAAAAACACTTTTTGGTTGGAGGCTCGCATTTTCTGTATTATGCTTTCTTGACCGCTCAGTACGTCAGTCAACTAAAGTACTACGACGTCTATTGAAATAACTTAGTTCTGTCATCAAACAGAACTTCTTTTTTTGATTAAAATCTATATCTAATATATAATCAATCTATAACGTATAGAACGGAGCTATATCATGGCTATAACTTTATCGAAACAATACAATTTTAAACTGAATGAAGCCACTATGGAACAAGCTCGAAAAATTATCAAGGAAAAGGGCATGACAATGACAGATGCTATTTCTTTATTTGTGGAGCAAATAGTCCTGGAGCAAGATTTACCTATTAAGACGGCCGAAGATCTACATAGAGAACAGTTAATTGAAGAATTACAAGCCCAATCTGAGCGTGCCTTGAGAGAATACGAGGCAGGCGAAGGAACTTCCCTAGACGATATGAGGGTACGTTATGGCTTATAAAGTGATTGCTTCAAAAGAGGTCGAGGAAGCTATCGACAATATACACGACTATATAGCTACGGTACTTCTATCCCCTCAATCCGCCAAAAATACTGTGGCTAAAATCTTAGACAGCTTAAAAAGTTTAGAGATTTTTCCTGAAGCATGATTTGACGCTGATGAGAAAATCGGAGTAAAAATTAACAGCAAGTATCCCTCACGAGGAAAAATTATAGACCAATATGTTTTGCTTTACTTCATTGACCAAAACCGAAACACTGTTTTTTTATCTCACCTATTCCACACTAAAAGTGACTACGTCACTTTGTTACAAAAAGAAAATAAAAAAAGGCCAAATACTTGAGACAACTTTCTTAAGTTTATAAGCTCCGAAACCTTAATTTTTGGTACCGTCTTGGTTTAACAATACGGTATATATGAAATATTTTACAGCTATATCCCCTTTAGAAACGTTGATTTAATAAAGATTTAAACACTATAGACTATATCTTTGTAAAATAATATACTACCTAAGGTTCAGAGAACTTGAGCCGAGTCTAAAGGTATTACTGTTATAAATATTAAAGATGCTCACGCAGAAGAATCTTTAATCAAGTCAGAAAAAAGAATTACAGAAATTGAGACCTCAGGTCCTGTATGTCTTGATTTTAAAGATTTGATGAATGAAAAAGGTGTTAAAAGTAAAACTCCTCGTTCTAGTAAGAAAAGTAGATAAAGACGTAACATAGGAAGGTGCTAATATGGAAAAATATGAAGAAAATGTAAAAAAGGAATTGGAAAATTTAACAAATACACAAAGATTACTTTTTGGAGCATGTTGCATCGATAGAATTTTACATTTCATAGCAGGTTTTGATTATTTTTTAGAAGAGAATCATATTAAAAGAATAACTAAAGAGCCATATCTTTCTTTATGTACTGATTGGCTAGATAGTATCTTTTTATATGTTAATATATATAAAAATATTTCTTCTGATGAAATTGAAATGACTCTGAATACATTAAATAAAATCATCCCCGATACAGAGGAGTTTCCAGATAACGTAGTTATCTTTACACAAAATTCTATGATAGGGTTATCATATCTATACGAGTTTATAAATAAAAATGAACTAATTTTTATTACGAATTGTAGTGATAAGGTAATTGAAACCATTGATGTTATGTATTACGAAACAGATTATGAACGGCTTGATATACATTATGAAGAAGATTACAAAATACAATTTAATTGTATTGAAATGATTAAAGCAGGGAAAGACATAACTGAATTACGTAAATATAATCAATTAACTAGAGTGAATAACAAGCCATAGCTCGCATGAAGCCTTCAATCTCGAAGTAGGATGTGTGCAGTACGCACATTTTCAGACGACTTCAAACCTTCATCAAGATCGTTTGAAAGATTTGTTTTTTGACAATCTCATTAATAAAAAAATACAGAAACTTCTGGATATAATTTACGAAATAGGCAGTCTGCTAGTCTTGCATATGGGGCAAGTCAAGCTGCTGATATTAAAGAAATGAAAATGTCTGGTTGGGTTACTCCTGCTTCGTTAGCTAAGAAAATAATAAATTAAATGGTAAATAAATTATGAAATCTACTTTAAGTTCAATTTTATCTCTAATAGTATCCTCCTCTTCTAAATTACCTTATGTTTCACATTACTCGTATGATTTTCAACATGGCTGGTTAAATATAATTGTATCAGAATATAATAGTCAAAAAACTTGTGGAGACATAGGTATAAGTAATAATGAGTTACAATATAAGCTTTTTTGTGGGAAAGAAAATAGAAAAGGAAAGATTCCGTTAAGTAAAATAAAATTCAAATATGAGAAAGATATTTTTTCTGCTCAAAGTATTATAAGTGGAAAAATATTTTTCTCAGTTAAATGTACACAAGATCAATACAGATATATTGAAAAAAATATATTAAGAAATAAAACGGCAAAAAGACAATTAAATTCTGTACAAATATAGAATTTGTAATAATCTGAAGCAATCCGTAGCCATTATGAAACCTCCAAGATATAAAGTGTGTGCGTTACGCGCGAACCCTTGGCACAGGTACACAACCGGACCAACATGGTAATAAATACTCTTTAAAAAATGCACATAAGAAGGAGAAATTATGTATTTAGATCAAGTAAATTATGAATTAAACAAACAAATCAATGATTTTGTATGTAACTCAAATGATGCTACTACGCCGGAGGAACGCATTGATATTCTGAATCAAGCATGGGAACTTTTACCTAAACCAGCCACTCAATTCGTTGAGCCTACTTCAGCAATCGCCTGTGGTGTTTCAGAAAATTATAAAAAATTAGGTGATTATCAAAAAGCCCTTGAGTGGATGTTAATTGCACTTGAGGCACGAAAAGATGAACCTGCAGCAGGTGTGTTTATATGGACAGGAATCGTTTATTACGAATTGGGTGATATGGAAAATGCTTATAAATATTTTGACCTAACTTATAATGAGCTACGTTACACACCTTTTTCTATGGAAGACAAAAAATATTGGCAATTTTATAAGCAACGTAAAGAAGAATTAAATCCTAAGAAAAAAACCAAAAAGTAAGATTCGATATTTTTAGACGATCTTTTTTGTACCGTACTTAACCGCTGCTACGCCTACGACCCGGATGTAGTATAACTAGAGGGAAATATACTATGAAATATCATATTGAAGATTTAAGAGACCAATTACATAACCATAACTGGATTGTTTTGAAAGAATCAGAAGGAAATGATTTAGATATATCAGAATTTTGGACTATTCGTCATAGATACCAACCAAACAAAACTTGTACTCTAGCTTTTGAAGGAATGGATGACTTGGAAGTTTTACCAATCGAAAAAAGTTATGCATGTTTTTTATCTGAAGAGCCAGCTATATCATTATACTTTTCTAAGAGCATTAAGTTATGGAAGAGAGATTTAAATACATTCATTTTAAATCTGAATTCTTTTATAATTTGCTAATTTTAAATCCTTCAAACTATATAAAGCTAATCAAAATCCAAATAACTGTAAATGTTCCTAGCAAGCGTAGGTTGGGTCAAGACCCAACAAAATATCAAGGTCGTCTGAAAAAGATGAGCGAGTTTACAAGTATGCGCACCAGCCGTTCAGATTGCAAAACATCCTTGTCCACGCTGGCATGTAGCTACTGCCAAAACGGATGGAAATCTTAGTCAAAAAGAAATAATGGGAATGGTACATTTTCTTGGGAGTAATACAAAGAAAATGTAACCGTACAACATAGGAAATAATATCATGACAACTTTAGAAGATAAGATCTTTACTTTAAAACAGAATCATTTAATGAAAAAAATGAAAGAAATTCATTTTTTAAATAATTTAATTTCAGATTCTGAAAAAATCATTCCATATCCACTCTCATGTGAAATAATAAATCGTACTTTTCCCCCCTATAGAAATATAGAATTATCAAAGGAAAATTTTTAGTTTATCGATAAAAAAATGAAATATTAAATTTTTCTTGCACCAGAGGAAAATGACATTGCTTATGTATACTTTTTATGGAGGAATAAATGATTCGGCTAAAAATACCAATAGAAGTATTCCCCTTGTTTATTATCAAAATAAAAAAAATATTAGCAATTGGCTAGAATTAATAAACAAACCTAATTTTTTTATTGTTTAAAAATTCTTTAGTCATAAAATAGATAAAGTTATCGATATATCTCTACTCGACAATGAGGAAGATGTGTTATCTATTTCTATTGGAATGAATGCTTAACTATTTTTAAAAAAATAAATAAACTATTCCAGCAGAAGCAATCCTTTGCTTTGTATAACTGAAAGGTATTTAGCATGAAAGAATTATTAGAAAAAAACTTGAAAAATAATAGTTTTATTTATAAGGTCAGAATGGATCTTGAATTCGATGTAAAGGACTATCAAAAATTATTAAAAATTTTAAATGAAATAAAGTATTATACTCATAATCATAATCTAATTGAAAAAAGACTAGCATCTATTTTATATGAAATACCGAAATTAACACATATTTGGTATCTCAATTTAAAAGACGATCCAAATAAAAATGAATCTTCTATTGTTAATCAACTTGAAGATGCATGGATAGAGTTAGATTCAATAATTGGAGAAGAAATTCTTGGTCAAGGACAATAAACTCCTCTTAACAAACATAGAAACTCTAAATTTAGCAAAAGATAACCGTTTTGGGAAACCAAAGCATGCATGTGCAACATCTAACCCTTTGCTAGCTATATTAAGAATTACTGCAACAAGTGGATAAATAAGAGAAATCAGATGGAAAAATAATTCTTAGAAATTATCAATTTATTAATTGATAATAATACTGAACAAATTTATAGAAAGATTATGCTTTCTATATTAGATATTATTATAGAGAATCCAATTTTATGTATAAGTATCTATAAACCTTATGTTGATAGCGCAGAAAATTATTGGAGATATTATGATGAAACTGTTGATAACTTAGAAAAATACCGAAAGGAAGTTATTGAGATTGCACTATTAAAAAAATGGTCAACTTTAAATAAAAAAGATAAAAAAAATATAGAATTAAATTATATTTATCGTTTGATTCTTACTCCATTTAAATCAGAAGAATTAGATAGAAATTGTGATAATCTATATTGGTTTATTGAGTGTATAAACCATTATGGTATAAGCTCTTATAAGGCAATAAATTATTTCAAAAGATACTTTTAATACTCCTATCTTTGCTAGAAGGCAGTAAAAATAACGAGGAGATGGTTTTATTAGTTTAGTAAGAATCCTGATAATGTCTGAAGAGGCCTTCGTCTATGATATTACTGGCCTCCTAAAAGGGCTGGGAGCCTTTAGATAGCCCACCGGATTGGTCCACCTCTTGCAGGAAATCCAACCGGACGGCAGATATACCTATATCTACACCAATCTGTATTCCTACAATCCTTTAGCACAAGTTCGCGATTGGACAACCGAAGACGGAGAAGGCGTACAACAAGCCTACTACTTTCACTGCGACCAAATCGGTATCCCTGAGAGAAATGACTGACAAGGACGGTAATTTGCTGTGGTTCGGCAACTATACCGACTGGGGGCGTCTGAAAGAGGAAACCAAGGTAACGGATAGCGCATACCAGCCCTTCCGCCTGCAAAACCAATATGCCGACCGTGAGACGGGGTTGCATTACAACTTCTTCAGGCATTATGAGCCTGATGCTGGGCGGTTTGTGAATCAAGATCCTATCAAATTGAAGGGTGGGAAAAAAATTTTTATCAATTTGCACCAAATACAACGAAATGGAATGATCCATTAGGACTAATGAACAAATGTGATAATTGTTCAAAAACTGGGGTGGACATAAACCTTATGCAAGATGAAGCAAAAACTTACGTTGATAACATCCCGAGAGAAAATTTTCCCGAAGGTGATTTTTAGTGGGAGCACATGGTAATAGTAGTATTGTAGCCACTAATGGACCCAATCAAAATTTGTTTACCCTAAGACAATTAGCAGAGTTAATTAAACAACATCCCCAATATTCTGAAGGGAAATCAGTAACATTAGTTGCTTGTCAAACAGGGAAAGGGGACAATTCATTTGCTCAAAAATTGGCTAATGAATTAAAAGCACCTGTACGTGGTGCAACAGAAAATGTTAGTGCAGTTACAGGAGAAGTATTAAATGGAGGTAAATATGTTACATTTAAGCCATAAAATCCTTAAATTTATTTTTTAAAGTATTTTTCTAACGTCTTATAATAACTCATACAGTAAGGATAGAGACATGAAATCTAATGCCAACATTTCAATAAATGACAGTATGTATATTTCTAAAACTGATCTGGAAAAGTTAAAAATTGATGCTTCCTCTGGCAATAGTCAAGCAGCATCAAAATTAGCTAATTATTTTGCTTTTTATGAATTTAACAATGATAAATTTATATTTTGGTTAATTCGATCAGCCGAATTAGGTAATACTCAAGCACAATATGATTTGGCCTATATATTCTTTGATCATTACCAAGACAGTAAAGACAAAAACAAATTAGACGAAGCGGAAAAATGGGCTCTACTTGCTCAAAAAAATGGGATGTCTATTACTAACCTACTCACTGATATACATAATGAAAAGCAGAATTCCAAAAATAAACATGAAAACAAATAGTTAAAATAAAAAACTAACCAAGCTAGCGTATAAATCCCTGAGTAAACGTGGGGTGAATCAAACAAGCCGTAGCCCGCATGAAACCTCCAATCCCGACGTAGGGTGCGTGCGGTACGCACGCGGTTTCTGTTCAAATGACCTCAGTCTCTTCGGATTACCTGAAAAAGTACAGGCTACTTCGACCCCGCGCACAATATCTTGTCCGACAACAATAGCCCTACCGTCCCGGACAACCGCCTGAAAACCTACAACGGAACAACCTATTACTACGACCACTTCGGCAACCTGATCCACCGCGAACTGACCGACGACGAAGTGCAGAACTATTTCTACGACCTGCATGACCAACTGGTTAAAGCCGAAATCTTCAAGAAAGTGGCCAACAACCCCACTACTTCCACTGCGACCAAATCGGTATACCGCACGAGATGACCGATAAGGATGGCAATCTTGTTTGGTTCGGCAACTACACCGGCTAGGGTCGTCTGAAATATTTATTCCGTAACAATCTAAGCCAAAACAGCCTATGAATACGGCCAGGACGGTCATGCTCAAAATACAAGAACGTAAAAACAGATTAAACAATAAAAAAAGAACATAAAGAAAATTGCGTCACGTGCAATAAATAAGATCAAGATATTAAATTTATCAATTTACAACTATAGGTATTATTAATGGAAAAAGAATTGTTATGTATTTTAAAAAAATATGAAACGCATCCTGATTTCTTGGGTGACACTATTGAAGATATAAATCAAGTAGGAGGTATGGATGATACAGTTTTGCATATTGCTGCCAGAAATAATTCTTTAAATGATGCTCTTGTATTTCTTCAAAATGGAGCATTGATCGATCTTAAAGGGGACTTAGGATATACACCCCTACATTATGCATGCATGTTTGGAAATATAGAAATGGTGAAAATACTCCTTGATAATGGATCTGATAAAAATATACAAAATGAATTTGGAGAAAATGCCGTTAGTATTGCAATTAACTCATCCAGCGAAAACAAAGAGAAGATAGTAAAACTATTAAATAATTTTAAAAAACGTAAATAAAAAATAGATAATAAATCAATCAGATGGTGCCACACCTTAAAATGTAGAAAGTAAGACATGAAAAAAACAATCTAATTTTATTAATTAAAAAAATCAAATGTCAGATAAACAAAAAAATGAAAATGCCTTACATTTAAATAGACTTTTACTAAGCTCAATAGAAAAACCTAGTATAGCTAATGATTATTTCATAGAATTATTTAGCTATTATTCTAATATATCCCAAGGAGAAGTAAGTGAACTATTTAATTTACTGCAATCTTTTAACCAAAGATGAAATCAATATCATTTATGATTTTTTTAGAATATATTTCAAAGTTTGTCAAAGACTTAGGGGTATATTGTGAATTTGAAAAAAATTTCTTACGGAGGTAAAAATATATACAAGAACGAAATTATCTAGAGGAAGAAATTAGGACTACTTTTTCCAGTTTTTCAAAGTTGATAAAAAAATAACATCATAAGTTTTGATGATAGTGATAACTCTTATATATTTTCTATAACGCAACTATCTACTAAAAACTTGGATTGAGATAACATACGATGATATTCTCTCAATACTTGAATCACTAGAGTGGCAAGCTTATACTAATAAGGCTATATTATATTTTTACTCCTTGCTGTTTAAAATATATTTTTTCTAATTTATCTAAATTTCATTTATATGGTTACGTTGTTGACTTTTTATGTATTGCCCTAAGAAACCAAAGTACGATATTTAACACTACTCAAATCAACTTAATTATTGATTTTTTAAAATTAATCCAAAATTTTAACCAGGAAATTAGTGTCGAAACACAAAAAAAAATAACAAGTACTATTCAACTTTATTTATAACTTCCGAGACGCAAGGGCATACTTTCCCGTACCGTCACCAAACTAGCCTGACTGATGCACCATTCTTCCTCAGTTACAATGAGCAAACGCTATATCGTACGCACCGGCGATATGTTCCATATGAACGGCAAGTTCAATAAAAGATCCCCCCATCCAATCTGACCAAGACCCAATTAGGTTCCTAGGGGGCTTTAGCCTTTATCAATTTGCATCGAATACGCATTGAACATTTTACAAAAATAAGAGATACACAAGCTTTAAATGATAAAATTCTTAAAGTGGATTTAAATATTTATTTAAAACAATCTATTTTAAAAATTGTATTCAGCCTACTTTTAAAGTAAAATATTCTTGTATACGATAATAACGATAAAATAGGTTTAGAGTTATTTATAAATCGAGTGAATTCAAAAGGAATGGTTGACATATCTGACTCAAGAGGATATTCTTTTTTCAAAGACAAAGAAATAAAAATTTGCCATGAAAATATTCGTTATTTGGAAGAATGAATATATGATTCTATAAAGAATATGACTAAAGTTTAACTTAAGCAAGTGCGAATTGTTAAATTAAGTTCCTACAGTAGGTAGCAAGGTTGTATAAGGTAATGAAAATGAAAAAACTTTTTTTAAATCTAGAAGTAATTGATGGTTATCCTCCAGTATCTATGGAAAGCATTTGGGCAGAAGTGACTGAAGAAGGCTATCTTAAAGTTAATAATATTCCTTTTTATAGCAAAGAAATCTCTTTAGGTGATGTTGTTAGTGGAATACAAACGGAAGAAAATTACTTATTCTATGATAAAACGATAATTCATAGTCAAAATAGTACATTGCGGATTGTTTTCTTTAATGAAAATCAGAAATTTAAAGATAAAATACTAACGAAACTAATCGATCTTGGATGTGAGTATGAAGCATTTAATGTAAATTTCTATGCGATAAACATCCCAATTCAAGTAGATATAGAAGAAATATATCTTTTCTTAGATGAGTTTGTGGAAACTGACGATTTAGATTATGACACAGGGTATTTGGCACAATAATTTACGCGAGCTATAACTTGCGAAATATCGTAATATGTAGAAAATTCTAGCATTATTTACACAGAAGGATAGAACCATGAAAACAATCATAAGATTTATATCAAAATTCGAAAAAAATGTCCTAATAATCCTATTTTGTAATAGGACCGCACATTTTCACTAATTTTAAAGGAAATTACAATATGAATAACTTAAAAAAATTTTAGGATGGAACAAAAAACCTAAAACTTTGTATAGATATATTAAAGAAGGGGATATTTTTTTGCATTTCAAATAAAAAGTAGACCTATTTGGTTTCGGTCGTATTTTAGCAAAAAATCCATTAGGTGTATCCGCAGAGATATTTGATATTTTCTCAAGTAATCTAGATGATTTCTTGAGAAATAAAGATTTTGATAAAATGACCACACTCTTTATAACAATATTAGATGCGCATTCTTTGTTCCAAGAAAAATTAGATACTGAATGGCGCATCATTGCAAAAAATACTGATTACTATAATCCTTATGCTGATATTTATACATCTGTTAACCCTATCATGAAAATTATGCATAATCCTGATTTTTCTAAAAAGATAGAAATTACAAAAGAAGAGGCAGTTTCTACAATAAAACAATTCCCTTGGAAAGATGAGTTTCCACGTCATCATTACCATATATTAGAGTTACTTATTAAGTGTAAGCCTGAATTATTCACACTTCCTTTATTAAACTTTATGGGATTTGAAAAGTTTATTTTAGACACCCTTTCGAAATCCAAAAAATAATAAAGCAAGTCGTAGCCTGCATGAAACTTCCAATCCTGACATAGGGCATTACGGTACACACGAACCTTTAGCACAAGTCCACGACTGGACAACTGAAGACGGAGAAAACCGACAACAATCCCACTACTTCCACTGCGACCAAATCGGAATCCCGAGAGAGATGACAGATAAGGAAGGCAATCTCTTTTGGTATTTCAAATACACCATCTGGGCGCGTCTAAAAGAGTCAACCAAGGTAACGGATAGCGCTCACCAGCCCTTCCGCCTGCAAAACCAGTATGCCGACCGTGAGACGGGGTTGCATTACAACCTGATGAGGTATTACGAGCCTGATGCGGGTCGGTTTGTGAATCAGGATCCGATTGTGCTGTTATTTCTGATTCACTTGGTAGACTTACAACTCGAGCAGTATCTATGGAGCTACACCATACCTACATACCGCAAAGAAGTAAATCCCCATTGGCACATTCCGCATGGAATTTGACCAAAGCAAGTCCTTGGGCGCATTCCAGCATGGATAAATATAGGCATCTTGGAAAAGATTTTAATTTAGAGAAAATTAAAAATGGGGTAAACTCATTCGATCCTAAAACATGCAAATAGTATATATATTATGGAGTATTAAAATGATAAATAGCTTAGATATTAGAAAATTTGTTGAAACCGAGAAACATAAAAATTATCTAAAAGAATTGTCAGGAAATTATAAAGTTAAAATAACAAATGATGAATTATCTTCTCAAGGATGTAATATTCTAGCTGGCGCATTAAATATTGCTAATATAGACTTAGCAACAATTGAAAAAAAAAAAAATAGATGCGAATAAAGAATTTATTTTTACTTTTATAGAAGTTACAACAAGAAATTTTATCGCTAAATGTGAGAAGGAAAATGTTGCCTTTCATGGAGAAACAAAACTTTGTTTGATTTACCATACATTAGTAACCATATTTCTGGAACAATCAGAAAAAACATTGGCAGAGCATTACAAAGCTAGAAGATTTAAAGGTTATTCACGATTGGCCAAAGAGCAGTTTGCAGAGTATCAAGAAGCCAAGCAAGTTTGTGAACAGAAAGCGTAGCTCACACCGATGGGAATGAAGGCTGATCGCTCGCTAGATACAAGCAAACCAGTCACCATGAGAAGCTTTACTCCTCAAAGTAAAAAAATAAGTAAGGAACATGCTAACTATGGAAATACTAAAAAATTTCTTAATTTTATTTTTGTTATTAACCCCTTTAATATCATGCGAACAACATCCGGAAAGAAGTTTAAAATGACTAACTTTATATCAACAGGTAATACTTATTGGATTTCAGATGAAGAAATTCAAATTCTCGAAAAGAATGCCACTAATGGAGATAAAAACTCAGCATTCAAATTATATCAATACCATATGTTTGTATCTTTAGATCAAGATTTGGAATTTAAATGGCTAGAGATAGCGGCAAAAAATGGGCATCCAATTGCCCAATCCAATTTAGCCGATTTATTTTTCACACAAGGCAATAAAGAGAAAGCCATATTTTGGGCTAAAAAGGCATATAGAAATGGTGCCAAACTACCAGACGAATTAAAAATATTGATAAATATCAATTAATTAAAAAGATTTAGCGGATTATCGTTACAAACCTAAAACTTCTGGAGGAGGAGGATTAAGAAAAAGAAGCAAAAGAAATTTCTTAGAAAATTGAAAAAAATCAGGTAAGAAATGCCCTTAAATTTTTTTAGGAGAATTTAAATGAAAAATGGATACGTTAATTTTTAACTTTTTAGATAGCAAACCCAATATAAATAATATATTAGTTGGGCTAGATTTAGACTATTCAAATAAAGTGATAGCGCCAGATGGTCATGAGTTAGCATTGGTTGCTTTTATGCCAATTGAAAATTTATTGACTATTTCACCTCACTTTAAAACAGATTTTCAGAATAAGGAATATAAAGATAAAGTAATTTACGTTTTTTTCTTATTATGATAAAGAAGATTATTTTCTTGACTACATTACTGAAATTGACGATGCTATTCAAGGATACACGAGAGTTATCGTCGGAGATAAAAATCAGTTCAAGTTTAACCTAGATAAATTTTATCCAATTAATCCTATTGAGAATTTAGATGAAATGAGTTTTCTAGGAGGACAACCTGAATATTTACAGCAAGAGAGTGATAATTTTCTAGAAAAAAATATTTTTCATAGGTCAAATCTTAGGAATGGATCTACCTGAAAAAGTAAATGAAATTTTTTATCTAACTGAGAACATAGGATATATTTTTATAAATCGAGATCTATCTGGTGGATTATTCTTCGTACAAACAACTTAACCAAAACTAAAAAGGATTGAATTATGAATGAAAGTATTGAAACAGTATTAAATAGTTTTCTGATAGAAATGTATAAATGGGAAGACAATGCTAATAAGCATATTGATGCAGGCACAGATATTCCTGATGAGATATTGAAACAAACACTAAAGGAAATATACGATAAATACCTAACTGATAAACCAAGAAAAATGGGAAAGTTAGAATGTACGACTATTAACTACCCTCCAACATTTAATCCGAACAACGAGAAAATCATTGAAATAGAAGAAAAAGGTAGCTCTATAACTGTAAAAAGTGATGTGTTTTACGTTGGAATGGAAACACAAAGACTTTATAAATTCAAAAAACAGACAGGTCTCTGGAAATTAGATAATGTAAAAGAATTTGATAGTTATGATGGGAAATGGCATTCTATACATATATAAATTAAAGTAATTATCAAGCCGTAACCTGCGTACTGGGTGCGAAAGGCATGCATGCGGTTTTTTGTTCCAATAACCTATCAGGCCATCTGATTCACAACCAATTGCAGCCGACTTTCATACGGCCTTTATTGTATTGTGTTCAACCGCAGCTACGCCTACGACAAAGCTGCCA
>BNJV01000172.1_pt1 | contig 46425 bp, 61 predicted proteins | sample 8540591 | NCBI WGS metagenome assembly BNJV01 (sample SAMD00202457, study PRJDB9452) | human saliva metagenome | host: Homo sapiens
TCAGTTACGTATTGCTTGAAGCAGGAATCAATCAAAACCTGATCAAACCACTTATCTCAAGTTCCAATGCTCAGGAGATGCAACATAATACTACAACGTAAAAGACTTAACTATCACGAAAGATGGAAAATCCTTTACAAACTGTAGATGGTGGGGTGAAAGAAGGATCTCAGTAGAAAAATGAAAAGTAACTGAAACGCCAGCTGTCGTAACTTATGTTTACTCCTGAAGTTAAAGGTGAAATAATCCACAAAATTTGTTAATGAATCTGGAAAAGAAATCAAAAGATCCAACAAATACTGGTAAGAAAATCACTAAACGAAAAATGTACACTTTAGAATATCCAAAAACGTATTACAGATAAAGATGGTAAAGTTTATGAATTTGTAAAAAGTAGATAAAATTCCAACAAACTTTACTGAACAACCTCAAACAGCTACTTACACTTATAGAGCGGTTAAAGGTCAAGGAGTAATCAGTATCATATGAAAACAACTACTGAGTAACATTAAAAAGAAACTCAAACAGTACAAACCAAAAGATACTGTAGTGGGAACAGATTGATACTCAACATCAAACTTTAAACCTGAACGTATCGAGATGGTAGCATATATTCTTGATGATAAACCAGGTTCAGCTGAGGAAAAAGGTAAAGTAAGTGAACAACCACAAAATGTTACTTACGTTTACAAAGAAGTACCGAACATGAAACAAAACAAAAATATGGTAATGTAATTGTTACTTATGTTGATAAAGCTGGTCGTCCATTATCAGGAACTACTGAAACTGGTGTTAAAAGTTGATAAATCAGTAATTGATACTCCAGCGTCACTAGTGAAAACACCCATGACACAACAGATAATAAAACCGTGAAATTATTAAACAGTTGAAGGTAAGGGTTCATAAATTGTAAAGTAACTAAATATTCAGATGCTGAAAATTCAGATGTAAAAGGTAGAACATCAGTCAATATTTATGTATATGAATTACAAAATACAGAAGAATTACCAGAAGTTAATACATGGATTTGTAGTTGTTAACTATGTAGATGAGAATGGATTGCCAATTTCGTACATCTAGTTGCAAAGAAGTTCCGGCAACAGTGATGGATGTTAATGGTGATTTAGTTGAACTCAGTACAATACAACATAACCAGCAACAATCATTATTGAAAATGGTGATGTATATGAATTCGTTAAGAAATCAGAAAACACTGATCCTGAATCAGAGAATTAAAAGAAGGTGTTACAACTGTAGAGTATAAGCACTGTAAAGTAGTAACAACATTTGTTGATGAAGAAGGAAAAGAAATTAAATCTTCAGAAAAGGAAACGAAAAGATAAGAAAGATATTCCATAAGTTAATGTTCAAAGAAGAAACGAAGAAAGATGAAAAGGAAATACAATCCACGATATCGTCAAGTCGTTACAACTTATATGTAGATGAAGAAGGAAAGAAATTAAACTCAGAAAAGGAACGAAGGATAAGAAAGATATTCCAGAGTACATGTTCAAAGAAACGAAGAAAGATGAAAAAGGAAATACAATCCACGTATATCGTCAAGTAGTTACAACTTATGTAGATGAAGAAGGAAAAGAAATTAAACCTCAGAAAAAGGGGAATGAAGGATATGAAAGATATTCCCCAGAGTACACGTTTAAAGAAACGAAGAAAGACGAAAAGGAAACATAATCATTTATCGTCGTTGTTACAACTTATGTAGATGAAGTTGAAGGCAAAAGAAATCAACCCTTCAAAAAAAGGGAACGAAAGATAAGAAAGATGGCTCCAGAGTACACGTTCAAAGAAACGAAGAAAGACGAAAAAGGAAATACAATCCACGTATATCGTCAAGTTGTTACAACTTATGTAGATGAAGAAGGCAAAGAAATCAACCCTTCAGAAAAAGGAACGAAAGATAAGAAAGACATTCCAGAGTACACGTTCAAAGAAACCGAAGAAAGACGAAAAAGGAAATACAATCCACGTATATCGTCAAGTCGTTACAAATCTTTGTAGATGAAGAAGGCAAGAAATCAACCTTCAGAAAAAGGAACGAGGATAAGAAAGATATTCAGAGTACACGTTCAGCAGAAAGGGAAAGACGAAGAAACGAAAAGCTAAATCCACGTATTATCGTCAAGTCGTTAAGCAACTTGTGTAGATGAAGAGGGCAAAGAAATCAACTCTTCGAGACAAAGGAACGAAAGATAAGAAAGACATTCTTGATTACAACTTCAAAGAAACGAAGAAAGACGAAAAGGAAATGCAATTCACGTATGTCAAAAATCCATTCTAGCTGAACCAACAAAACCAGCTGAAACCAACAAAACCAGCTGAACCAACAAAACCCAGTTGAACCAGCGAAACCAGTTGAACCAACAAAACGTTTAGCTAACACAGGTATTTTCTAGCTGAGAGCTAATACAGGATTAGCAGGATTAGAGTTGGAATCCTAGGTGGATTACTTGCAGCAGCAAGACGCCGTCACGATAAAAACTAATTTGAGAAGTTTATAATAAATGCTTTAAGTATAGTAAAGAAAAGCCACTCGAAAATATCGTGGGCTTTTTCTGCTGCTGTGGCTCCCAATAACAGTATTAAATAAGAGCCCGCGCACTTCGCCTGGTGCGGAGCGCCTTTCTTTCATCTACAAGTTTCTTGTATATTTTTATTCCATGGGCAAATAAGCCTTTAGAGTCTCATTTTTCTAAAGTGTCTTCATTTGGTAAATTTGTTAATAAATGATTCATGTATTTTTCTGGATCTAATCCATTTCGTTTGGCAGTTTTCGAGTAAAGTCATTATGATAGCACTAGATTGTGTCCCTTCAAAACTTTGGGAGAATAACCAATTCTTTTCTTCCTATTACCAATGATTTTTATCGCTCGTTCTGCTAAATTATTCGAAAGAACAAGATTCCCATCTTCCAATATCATTCGAAATGTTGATTCATATTTCAAACTATAGTCTATAGCTCTAATTCTGGACTGAACATGAAAATAAATTTAATCAATATAACCGAGATATAGTAGGGTATAATAAAGAGATTATGTAAGTATAAAGGTGTAGAAATAATAGAGGGACATATAATGCCGTATCACATACATTTTGCTACTCCCGACTTTGACAGTTTTAGATACAACGAAAACCCTGACAGAAAGTAGCTATGTGCATTCATCCAGGATCGATTAGTCATTATTTTCGAGAGTGTGAATAAAACTCTGTAAATTCTTTAGTTAACCGAAATTTACTGGTTTATAAGTGTCGTATCAATGATACAGTATATTGACAAAGAGCCAAACATCAATACTCATTTTATATTAGCACAACTTACAGTTAGCACGTCTCGCACACTCAAGATGAACCAGCTCCAGCTGTACAACCGTAACTAGTGCATACCAGTAACAATTCTAACAACACCTGTATGATTATCTGCAAGTTGACCACATGGTTAACTCACCAGAGTAAAGCCTTCAATGTAGTTAAAAAGTCACAATCATATAGCGATCCATCAGGACCAACAGAAATCATGTTTCTACACATAAGACCTGGTAATGTTGCGGGATTATGTGCTCTATAAAGTTTATTCATATATCCTTCATATAAATCTTCTCCTAATGAATTCAGAGAATCTTCCTATAGGATTGTTTGTAATTGCGAATAGGTTATTAAAGACTAAATTTCAAAAATTGTCATATAGTTTCTTATATGTTTTTCTAGTGCTTCGTTTAGGAGGTAAAAAGCTCCATTTGGATTATAGACTAGGTTTAAGATTAGGTCTTCATCTTTCCCATAACCTAGTCTCATTCAATTTTCTTAGTACTTCTATTGACTTAGGAAAACACCTTTTCCACGTTGCTTAGCTACGACTTTTTCGCTATAGTAGGGCAGAGACGCCACTACTTGAACTCTTAAGTCATCGATATAATTCTGGTATATCTCAGTAGCAGGGAACATCTAAAGATAATTAGATTTGTTCTTACAATTATAGTTTTTAGCGTGCCTAGAAATCTCTTTTAAAAACCATCTAAAGTTTGGATTCATCTCAGAGCACCACCTGTAATATCCATCGTTTTATATTTACCAACTTTGAATGCTTCAATTATCTGTTCAAAAGTTTCTCGAACCATATTATTTTTCCTTGTAGGTCCGCCATCAACGTGACAGTGGCTGCATGTAATATTACATAAACTACCAGTTGATTTTGCATAACTTCGGGAAATTCTTCAGTTAATAAATATTGTTTTTCCTCAACTTGGTCAAAAAAATTTAGGAATATTTAATTTTGTCATACATACTAGTTTGTTAATTTATCAGATAATTCTTTTGCTTTGAAGACCATGTACAAAGAGTAATACCAGCTTTCATTGCTAGCAAGTGAATAGCTTCAGCGATTTGATCTTGATCGCAACCTTCTTCTAAACAAGTACTAGTATAAGCATCAATACAATAAGGACAAGCTTTCAGCATGAGCTACCGCAAGCGCAATAAGAGCTTTTTCACGAGTTGTTAGTTCACCTTCAGCCATGACATTACTCGTAGTAATTCATAAAAGTTTTTCCAATAATCAGGTGCGTCTTCACCAAATTTTCCTTCACCAAATTTCTATTAAATGTTTCTTTTTAAAATAATCTCATATTTATTCTCTCTTTAAAAATTGTATATAATTTTATTATAAGTTAGTTTGCATAAATAATCAATGAAATTGTCTGATTTATCTAATATAGAAAAATTAGTAAAAATAATTTAAAGATATTATTCAAAAAAGTATAAAAATAAGTTATCTTACATCTTTATACATTTTGCAATTTCTTCTAACTGGAACTCCACGTAGATACATTTTTTTGGTATTGTTGCATCTGCCACATTGTTTTTACAGTATGATTTTTGTATCTTCTTGTGGATGTAGTGATAGGGAATCGATTACTGTAATTTTATAACTAAGTGCACTTAAATCTTCAGAGAGTTTATAATCTTCCATTAAAAGGCATGTCTTTATATCCTCCAACTTCATCAAAAACTTTCTTGGTTAGGAATATTGCTTTTCGATCCCCAAAGTGCAAGGTTAGTAATACTTGCACTCATTAGAAACAGAGAATTTTACCCACATAGGGAAACTACTTGATAGAATCTAATCTTTAGACAGCCAACTTCAGTAGGACAGGCAAAGCACTTTTTCTATTACATTTTTGTAGTACACTATCACAATGAACAAACCATAGAATATCACCCCTTAGCAATTTTTCGCACCATAATTCATCTGATTTGCACTGACCTTTTTATCGGATAAGTGATATGAGTAACCGAAATAAGAAAGTTCATCTAAGTTTCTTTTGTCTTATCAGTCGAACCTCCATCAACAAAAAGCACCTCATGTTCCTTTTATATTATGTAAACAATATAGATTATAGACAAAATCACGTATTGTTTTTCTTCGTTATAAATTGGCACAATAATAGTAATCATAAATACACTCTAAAATAATAGTTAATATAATTATAACATGTAGAAAAGTATTTCAAAATGATATTTACCTTTATACTTGGGATTTTAGAGTATTTTAATAAAAATTACAAAATACATATTGACAAAGTAACTGTATCTATCGTATAATCACAGTAGATACAAGAAAACGTTTTTAATATCTAATTGAATTATACAAATTAATCTTAGAAAAAATTAATAAGGGAGGAGTATGATGGATATAAAAATTTCTAATATGTCATCTGTTCCGATTTATCAACAGGTGGCTACACAAATAAAAGAGTAGTATTCTTAATGGTAGCTTAAAATGTAATGATCAATTACCTTCTATTAGAAGCTTATCTAAAGAGCTAGAAGTAGGTATAATAACAGTAAAAAATCATATGAAGTATTATTGCAAGAAGAACTCATATATTCTAAAGGAGCTGTGGGATATTTTTGTAAATGATATAGATTTAGATACTGTATTATCTATAAAAAGAGAGTATTTAGTTGAACTAAAGATAATAATTGATAATGCTATTAATGATGGACTTAATATAGAGATATTAAGGATATAGTTGATAAAAGTATTGGAGGAAAAATTTATGATAAAAGTTAATAATTTACAGATTAATAAAAAGTCATTTTCAACTAGGTCCAATAGATTTGAGTTGGACGATGGATATGTATGTGCAATTACAGGTAATAGTGGGAGTGGTAAAACATATTTCTTCAAACAATCTTAGGAGCAATATCATCAGATAACAAGTCTATTAGCTATAATAATTTGAACTTTCAACAAAATGCAGTAGAAATTAGAAACTATATTCATATGTTGCTGATAAATCATTGTTTTCAGATACTTTTACAAGTAAATGAAGTTTTATATAAAATATCTAAAATAGATGAAAGATTTGATGTAGATAAATGTTTTAAATTTTCTAAATAAACATAAGATTGTTCTTCATAGTAAAATTTATGAATTGTCTCAAGGGAGAGGAAAATATTATTATTTTTCAATAGGATATTTTACTATGTCTAGAATATTAGTACTAGATAATCCATTTTCTGGAGTAGGACTAATAGCTAAAAAGAAAATATTAAATCTTCTAAGAGATTATATGGATGAAAATAAAATGATTATTCTTGTGACTGAAGATCCTTTAGTGATAAAGAGTTTAGCAGATTATGTAATTGTTTTAGAAAATGGAAGAATTAATACTAAAGAAGATATAGTAGAGCTACAAGAAAGATTTAACACTACAGATATAGAAAATATTTTACTTTCTATTATGAAGGAGAGAACTCAAATGATTAAACAAAAATATGATACAAACTTTTGGGGCAATTTAGAATTTAATTTCAAATAGAAATTATACGAAAACCTTTATTATATAAGAGTTTATATTTACTATATTATTTTATTACCATCACTGTAGTACTTGAGTTATTATTTCATAAAACTTATATGATTTTTAGCTGTTATTAGTTCAATAATTATTGTGATAAATGGAAGAAAATATGATGATCCTGAACATCAATTTATTGAATATCTACCGATTTCATTAAAAAGATAAAGTAAGATATATTTACTATACAACTTATATAACTTTTATTCTTTTGGGGAATAATATCTTTGTATTAGATTATATTTATCGTAAAGTTAATCCTATTGAATACCTATATGCAATAATAGTAGTTATAGCACTATCAAATTTTGCTGTAATCCAAAATGGATTAAGACAAAATAACACTAATATACTTCTTTATATATGATATTATTATTTATCAATTTATAGTAGGAATCTTTCGATTTTCTTTAGTGCCTTTTAGTGGATATATAGGTCCAAAAATATGATAATACGCAATTTAGTTTAATAAAAATTAGCACTATTAATAGTAATCACATTGTTATATTACTTTTGTTAGCGTAAATATTTTATTAGCTCATAATAGAAAAATAAACGAGTAGATAAAAAGTATAAAGGAAAACTTGCTTTTAATTCTGTTCCTTTTTAATAAGTACAAGTGTCTTAAAAATTTATACATTTGAAGCTAATATGTTCTTTGAAGGAATTAAAGAAGGAACTAAAGATGCAACTAGAGTTGAATTAATAAATACTTATAATGAAACCAAGTAAGGTTAAGCAAGAATAAAACGAAAAATAAAAGAATATAAGAAAGCTAGTGACTTTAGTACAGAAAATAGTGTTAGTCATAGCTTTTTATTTATGTTATAGTGAGGTAGGAAAGAACAAAAAGAAGACTTGGAGAACCAAATCTTCTTTGTATTAATAATTTCTTATTTGAATTCTGCTGTGTTAACACGAACTCCAGGACCCATAGTTGTAGTTACAGCTACAGATTTGAAGTAAGTTCCTTTAGCAGCAGCTGGTTTAGCTTTAGCTAAAGCGTCTTGAACAGCGTTGAAGTTTTTCAACTCAAGTCTTCAGTTGAGAATGAAACTTTACCGATTGGAGTGTGAACAACACCAGCTTTTTCAGCACGGTATTCAACTTTACCAGCTTTGATTTCATTAACAGCTTTAGTAACGTCCATAGTTACAGTACCAGTTTTAGGGTTTGGCATTAATCCTTTAGGGTCCCTAATACGACCGATTTTACCAACTTCTCCCATCATGTCTGGAGTAGCTACGATTACGTCAAAATCAAACCAACCTTTGTTGGATTTTAGTGATGTATTCACCTTGTCCCTACGTAGTCAGCTCCTGCTGCTTCAGCTTCTGCTGCTTTATCACCTTTAGCAAAAACTAAAACTTTAGCAGTTTTACCAGTTCCTTTAGGGAAGAACTACTGCTCCACGAACTTGTTGGTCGTTTTTTTACGAGTGTCAACTCCTAAACGGAATGCAACTTCTACAGTTGCGTCAAAATTAACTGTGCTTGTTTTTAGCTAATTCGATTGCTTCTACTACAGAGTATAGACTAGAAGAATCTACTAATTTAGCTGCTTCAAGATATTTTTTTACCTTTTTGCCATTATAATTATCCTCCTATTCTCCTATTAAGATACCCATACTTCTTTGCAGTACCTTCGATCATACGCATTGCTGCTTCAACAGAAGCTGCGTTTAAGTCAGCCATTTTAAGTTCAGCGATTTCTTGAACTTGAGCTTTTGAAACTGTAGCAACTTTGTCACGGTTAGGAACAGAAGATGCTTTTTCAATTTTAGCTGCTTTTTTAAGTAATACTGGTGCAGGTGGTGTTTTAGTAATGAAAGTAAATGAACGGTCTTCATATACTGAGATTACTACTGGAATGATTAATCCTGCTTGGTCTTGTGTACGAGCATTGAATTCTTTACAGAATCCCATGATGTTTACACCAGCTTGACCTAACGCTGGACCAACTGGTGGAGCTGGGTTAGCTTTACCTGCTGGTACTTGTAATTTAACAACTTTTATAACTTTTTTAGCCACGATAAAACCTCCTATATATTTTTCGTGATGTGGTCATTTGAACGTCTTTAGATTTTTCGTTCTCCCACTCAATCAAGTTTTGTATTTTTACATACTTGACTATGATATCACACTGGATAAGTAAATGCAAGTATTTTAATAAGTTTTGATTATTTTTAGTGGTAAAAATAATTCTACTTTTATATTGAGCAGATAGTAAAAATAATACAACTAAGTCGGCTAAAAATTCAAGTAGTAAAATTTAAAAATAATAGACAATAAAAGTTATAATTTGAAAAAGAAACTTTATAAACTATATTTATAGAAGAAAAAGTTTTTATAAACTGTAATTTTCCCCTAAGTGAACTATTGACTTTTACTATAGGTAGTGTAGAATTGTAGTTATGGTATGTGACAATTTATTCGAATTTTTAATTGTCGAATAGTTGTTATATCATAATAAAAATTTTTCAAAATAGAAAGAGGTTGCAAAAATGATTTATGGAATAATCAGTGTTGCAGCTTTACTTGTTGGACTTTTAGTTGGATATATTATTTCGAAAAATTCTATTCAAAAGAAATTAGAATTATCTAAAGCAAGATGCGATCATATTATTGGAGAAGCAGAAAGAAGCTAGATATATAGTTGAAAAAGAAACTACTATCGCTAAAAAAAGAAGCTGAAGAGATAATTAATATGCTAATAAAGAAGCAGAATTAAAAAGCAAGATATTCAAAAGACAAGAAGATAGAATTGTTCAAAAAGAATCTTCATTAGAACGCCAAACAGAGCTCCTAAATAAAAAGATGAGTTGTTAAGTTCTAGAGAGATGAAATTGGAAGAGAAATCTCAACTTCTTGAAGAGAAAAGTAGTGAAGTTAATCAACTAAGATTCAACAAAGAAACAGAGTTGCAAAGAATTGCAAACTTAACAGAAGAACAAGCTCGTGAAGAGATTATGGCCGCAGTTGAGACTGATATGGCTAAAGACATGGCAATATATATAGAAATAAAGAACTAGAGGCGAAAAACGTTGCTGATAAACGTGCAAAAAGAACTTATTGTTCAATCATTACAACGTTTTTGCTACAGATGTAGTTAGTGAAACTACTGTATCTGTTGTAGATCTTCAAGTGATGATATGAAAGGTCGTATTATCGGTCGAGAAGGAAGAAACATTCGTACTTTAGAAACATTAACAGGGTGGATTTAATTATTGATGATACTCCAGAAGCAGTTATCCTTTCTGGATATGATCCCAATACGTCGTGAGATTGCAAAAACTGCGATTAAATCACTTATTGATGATGGTCGTATCCATCCTTCAAAAATTGAGGAAGCTGTTGATAAAGCACGTAAAAACATTGATCAAGTTATTCGTGATGCAGGAGAACAAGCTAGCATTCGACCTTGGAATCCACAATATGCATCCAGATTTAGTGAAAAATTGTTGGTAAGTTAAAATATAGAACAAAGTTATGGTCAAAATGGACTACAACATTCTATGGAAGTAGCGTATATTTCTGGACTTATCGCAGCTGAGTTAGACTTAGATGTCGCAACAGCTCGTCGTGCAGGTTTACTACATGACATCGGTAAAGCACTTGATCATGAGGTTGAAGGTTCACACGTTGAAATTGGTGTAGCTTTAGCACTTAAGTATAAAGAGAAATGCAATTGTTGTTAATGCGATTGCTTCTCACCACTGGTGATACAGAACCAACAAATCCAATTTCTGTTATTGTTGCCACAGCGGATGCACTTTCTGCATCGCGTCCAGGAGCTCGAAGAGAGTCATTAGAGAATTATATTAAACGTCTACAAAAACTTGAAGAAATTGCGAATGAACACAAAGGTGTAGGAAAAAGCATTTGCTATTCAAGCAGGTCGTGAGATTCGAGTAATCGTAAATCCAGAAGAAGTAGATGATACAAAAACTTACAAAATTGCCAAAAGAAGTTAAAAATAAAATCGAAGAAACGATGCAATACCCTGGGAAACATTAAAGTTAATGTTATCCGTGAGGTTAGAGCAGTTAAGGTTGCAAGATAGTAAATTAGCGATTGGAATTATCCAATCGCTTTTTATATGTATAATTTAAAAAGATAACGTCTAACTTTATATTTTATACATAAGTTAAGTTTCTGAGAAAAGTAAATAAAGACTAAATTACTAAAGAAATTTAGTGTAAATTTTACAATTGAGAAATGATTATTATAACAGGATAAGATACAATAAAATCGAGTTAATTAAATTAGAAAAATAATTGAAAAAGAAGAGAGAAAGGTGTGAAAAATTAATTAGAATTTTCAATAATAACATTTTTGTTGTAATTTATAATTCTGATAATTATATATTTAAAATTACTAATATTTATTTAAGAATTATTTTAGATTTGAAAAGGCTAGTACAGCTGTTTATTATAGACTGTTTCAAGAAAAAGATAATTTAAATATTAAAAATATGAATATATAAGAAAATGCTGTTAATTATCAGTATTTTATTGATAGAAGAAACTTTAAAGCTATGATAATATATTTTATAATATTAGTTTTATATTTTAGAGAAAAGTACTTTGTTAAATTATATAGTATTTTAATAAAAACTGTATTAAAACAGTGTTGAAAAATATCCTATGTTATAGTATAATCTTTTACTATAGATGTAGGATATTAATATCTATGTAATTATTATAAATTTTTAAGGAGAGTGTTATTATGACAAACACTGTAGAATCTAAAGTATTTTTAGAGCCTCAAGAAAGCTTTATGAGATTAACTATGTAAAAAAAGGTGCTGCTAAAAGCGACTGCAAGCCTTAAATACATGTTAAGTTTAGGATTTCTTAGGTGGGGCATTTATCGGAGTAGGATTTTTTAGCTTACTTCGTGTATCAGGATCAATTCCTAAAGAATTTGGTGGAATCGGTGCATTACTAGGAGCGTCTGTTTTCCCAATTGGACTTATTTGTATTTTAGTAGGTGGGGGAGAGTTAGTTACAGGTAATATGATGGCTGTAACTGTTGCGTGAGTTTAATAAGAAAAATTAGTTTTAAACTGTTGGCTAAAAACATGGTAGTTATTACATTTGCTAACCTTGTTGGTTCTCTAGTTATTGCTTATTTCTTAGGATCATTTAACTGGTTTAACTGGTGGTTCTATTGCAGCTAAAACTATTTCAGCTGGTGAATCAAAAGTATACTTAACATTCTGGCAAGTATTCTTCTCAGCTGTAGGTTGTAACTGGTTAGTAGGTATGGCAGTTTGGTTAAACTTTGCTGCTAAAGATGTAGGTAGTAAAATGTTTGGTGTATGGTTCCCAATTATGACTTTCGTTGCTATTGGATTCCAACACTTGGTTGCGAACATGTTCGCAATCCCAGCTGCAATGTTTGAAGGTGCAAATATCTCAGTTTTACAATTTATCCAAAACATGGGAACAGTATTTTTAGGTAACTTTGTTGGAGCTGTTACATTAGTTTCGCACTTTACACATTTGCTTATAAAAATAAACATGTAGAGATTATTATAATCTTTTAAATAATAAAAATGAAGTATGAGATAATTCGATACTTCATTTTTTTGTTAAAATAGAATCTATCTGTTGTCAAAATTAGTATAGTAATAGATTTAATATTAATTGAAGGTATAGAATTTTAATTCATAAACTATAGTTGATAAAATAAAAAGATTCCAAATTATTTAACTTGGAATCTTTTATTTATATTAGTTTTCTACTTTTACAACCCAACCGAATTTATCTTCAACTTTACCTAATTGGATACCAGTAAGTAGGGTTGTGAGATTTTTTTGAGTCCATTCTCCAGGTTTGTTATCTGTGATAAGTTCTAATTTTTTTAGTACCATCGAATAATTCACCAACTGGAGCGATTACTGCTGCAGTACCGCATAGGAACACTTCTTCAAGTTTTCCATTATCGTAAGCTTTCATATACTTCTTCTAGAGATAGTTTTCTTTCTTCAACTTTTTCACCTAGTGATTTAAGTAACTCTAATACTCGAAGCACGAGTGATACCTGGAAGGATAGAACCATTTAATTCTGGAGTAACGAAATGTTCCATCGATTTTTGAAGAAGATATTCATAGCTCCACCTTCTTCGATGTATTTTTGTTCAACTCCATCTAGCCACAGTGATTGAGAGCAACCAAGTTCTTGTGCTTTTGACCTTTTAGTAGATCCAGCATAGGTTACCCTGCCGTTTTAGCAAATCTGAAATCCACCACGAACTGCACGTACATATTCGTGTTCTACGAAGATTTTGTTTGGTTGTGATCCTGCTTTTACGTAGCTTCCTGATGGTGATAAGATAATTACGAATTTAACTTCGTTATTTGGATGAACACCTAGAGCTTCTTCAGCACCTGTATAGGAACGGTCTAACGTGCAAAGAAGTACCTTCTGATTTAGGAATCCATTCTTTATCGATAGAGATTAATTTTTTAAGAGCAGCTAATGCGAAATTCTTCATCTAGCTCAGGTAAAAGCACATGGTCTGAAGATTTATTTAAACGTTTGAAGTTTTGTTCTGGACGGAATAAAACTGCTTCTCCATTAGCGTTGTATGCTTTCATACCTTCGAAAACACTTTGTCCATAGTGTAATACGTTTAGAGCAGGTGAAACTGGGATAGGTCCGTAAGGTACGATACGTGGATCATACCAACCTTTATCAGATGACCAATCCATAACGAACATATGGTCTGTAAAGACTGTGCAAAATCCTAGTTTATCATCGGGTGTTTTTCTTTTTGGAGAAGTTGTAAGCTCTACTCTGATATCATTTATCTATTAGTTTTGTCACTAATTATATTTCTCCTTATCTTTTAAAACAATTAATTTTTAAATGCGTTAGAGATATTATATTACTAATTAAATCATTTTTCAATACTTTTCCTAAGAATTTTTCTGAATTTTTATAAAAAGTATCCGATATTTCATCTTGAAAATTTAATGAAAAATACTATAAAATATTATGTAATCATTGAATTTTTCACTTTGATATTTTTAAGATACTAATTTAATGAAAATATGTTATAATATTAGAAATGTTATATTAACAATGTACCTAATTTTAGAGGAAGGTAGATATATATGGATATCAAAAATCATTAGAAACAACATCTAATAGCGAATCTTCAGGATCTACCAATTAGAATTTGATGCATTTGCTTCAACGATTGAAGGGATTATCAAGTTAACATTAGGAGAGCCTGACTTTGACACTGCTGAAGAGGGTTAAAGAAGCTGCAAACAGTGCTTTAGATAATAATAGAACACACTATTCAGTAACAATGGTATTGAGCCATTAAGGCGATGGGCTAAATTTAGAAAAGATATAATTTGAAAATACAGTTCTGATGAGGTTATTGTAACAATAGGTGCTTCTGCAGCTATAGAACATACTATTTCAGCTATTACAAATCAAGGGGATACTATTTTAGTAGTGACACCATATTTTCAGCTTATGAGGGTGTAGTATCCTAAATAAATGTAATATTGAAATTCATTGATACAGCTGATAATGGTTTTAAAGTATCGCCCTAGTGACTTTAGAAAAAAGCGTTAGAAGAGAATAAAGATGCAAAAGCAATTTTAATTAATTACCCAAACAATCCAAGTGAGTGTTTCTTATACTAGAGAAGAAGTTAGAAATTGCTGATGTATTAGGTAAATATGATATTTTTGTACTTAGTGATGAAATTTATGGAGATATTACATACACTATAAATACACATCTCTAGCTGAGTTTATTCCATGAACAAACAGTTTCTAATCAGTGGATTATCTAAAGTCTCATGCTATGACAGGATGGCGTATTGGGATTTATTGCAGCTCCTCAAAGCGATGATTAGAAAAATCGGGTGTATTCCATTTGTTTACAGTATCAGGGCTCCAACATTTTGTTCAAGATGCTGCAGTAGTAGCATTAACTAGATGAAAATGTAGATAAATATAATAATCATATGATTGAAACTTATAGAGAAAGAAAAAGATTATATGGTTCCAAGACTTCTGAATTAGGTTTTGAAAATTCTGAAATTGATGGAGCATTTTTATATTTTGCTAAAATTCCAGCGGAATACAGAGAACTTGGGAAGTATGGAGTTTGTAAATTATTAGCAAAAAGAAGCCGTGTTGGGGTTATCACCTGGGACAGCATTTGGGAAAGCATATAATGACTTTCTTTAGAATTAGTTATACTACAAGCATGGAAAATATAAAAGAAAGCTGTTGAAAGAATTTCTCAATTTATGAATAAGTAATTGCATATAGAAGAAAGGTTATTTAAATGAAAGGTAAATTCACAACAGTAGAAGGTTCAGATGGTTCAGGTAAAAACGAGCTTTATCAACTTTGCTACAGAGTATTTGAAAGAAAAGGGATATAAAGTAATAACGACACGTGAGCCTGGTGGAACAGGAGTTTAGTGAGAAAGTGAGAGAACTACTTTTGATAGTTCGAAATGATATTGATGCTAAAGACTGAAAGCTTTACTGTTTTGTGCTAGTCGATCGAGATCATACTCGTATATTACCACATGTAAAAATGAAGGATATATTGTAATTTGTATCGTTTTGTTGATAGTTCGGTTGCATATCAATCTTATGGATCGAGGACTTTCTAAACAAGATGTTTTAGACATAAATGCTATACGACAGATAATCTTGAACCAGATTTGACACTATATTTTCTGTGTAGATGTAGAAGTTGGGACTAGCTCGTACAAAAACAGAGATGATACTAACTGAATGGATCAAGAAAGTCTAGATTTTTACAAAATGTCAAACGTGGTTATGATGACCTTTCAAAGAGAAAATACTGAATGTATTAAAGTAGATTGATGCAAGTGATACTATATGAGAATGTGCAAAAACAAGCACTTTCTATATTGGAAGGATTTTTAAACAATGAACTTTAGTAAAGATACAATTGTAATAAAAATCTTTAACAAATACATTAAAACAGATAAACTATCCTATGCCTATTTAGTAGTAGAGTGAGGATAGTTTATATTCTGATGAGTTTATTTTGAGTTTTGTTAAAGCAAATTTTTGTTTAGAAAAATAAAGATAAAAGAATTTTATAGTTGTGGAAAATTGTAAAAACTGCACAGTATAAATCATGGAAATTATGTTGATTTTCTATAAATTATCAAGTGAAACTTCGATAAAGAAAGATGAAACTCAAACATTAAAATCTGATTTGAGTGTTAAATCATTTTACGGTAAGAAGATATACTGGATAAAAGATATAGAAAAATGACTGAGCAAGCAGCAAACAGCTTTACTAAAGTTTTAGAAGAACCTGAAGATGATATTATAGCTATTCTTAGTTGTAAAAATATTAGTGCCATATTACCAACTATTATTTCGCTGTCAACAAGTTAAACTCATAGGACATAGTGAAAAATATTGAAATTGAACAAGATGAAGAGCTAATAAAATATTACTAATAGAATATGTAAAAGATATATGAGAAAACCTCATCTTGCTAATATTTATCTATTAGAAAAATTAAAAATCTAAAGATGAAGTAGTAGAGTTTTTCAAATATTTAAGTATGGAAGTTTTCTAAAAAGCTATAGTGATGAAATCGTAAGTGATGTTGTTAATAGTTAGTAATGTACAGGAAAAATACTTTACACAAGCAGAGTTTAAATGGAATGTAAATGCAATATTGGTGCTGGAAAAATTTCGTCTTTACTATTTTATTAGATAACAATAATTTAGAATTTTTAACAAGAGGTTAGTATGGAAGATAATTTAAGAGTTGATACAGTTTCTAAAAATTTTAAAAATATTACAAAGTCGATCATTATAGTATGTCAACGGACTCTTTTTTATTACCATATTTTGCTCAATGTGCCAAGAAGTTTTAAGAAAGAATATTATAGAGCTTTGTAGTAGAATGGCGGTATTTCAATAATTCTTAGAGAAAAGTCTGATGCCAAAAATAGAAATGTTAGAAATTCAAGAAGACTTAGTTGAACTGAGCAAAAAGTTTAGAGTTAAATGATATTGCTAATGTAGATGTACGAAGTGGTGATATAAAAAAATGTAAAAGAATATTATAGACCATCCATTTGATTATGTAATTTGTAATCCACCGTATTTTCCGTTGAGAATATGCCGAATCAACGTGAAAAGTTTAATCATAATATTTCACGACATGAACTATTATGTAATCTTAGTGATGTAGTCCAGGCAGATTAGATATTTAGTTAAACAAAATGGAAATTTGCACTGGTTCATAGAACTTATAGAATAAGTGATATCATCTCTGAATGTGAGAAAATGGACTAGCAATTAAGAGAATAAGATTTGTATACAGTAAGCCTTTCAAGTGAAAATAGTAAAATAGTACTAGTTTGAGGGGAGAGTATATCAAAAGTCAGCGATATTAAAGTTGAACAACCATTTCTATATTTATAATGAAGATGGTAGTTATACAGATGAAATGAAGAAAGTGTATGGTATTTATGAGTAGTTTTATGTATATAGTTGAGTGTTGTGACAAAACTTGGTATACTGGATATACGACAGATATTGTAAGAAGAATTAAAACCCATAATGCTAAAAAGGTGCGAAAGTATACGAGGGCAGAGTACCCTGTAAAACTTATTTATTTTTGAAGAGTTTGAGACAAAAGCGAAGCAACGAGTGCAGAAAGTCTATTTCAAAAACGAAACTCGTAGCAGTAAAGAAGGGTATATATTGTCTAATTTTAGATACAGAAAAAAGGCAAAAATAAAGGAATATAATAAAAATAAAGGAAAAATAACTATGTTATATTTAGTAGGAACGCCAATAGGTAATTTTGGAAGATATTACATTAAGAGCACTTAGAGTGCTAAAAGAAGTGATATAATAGCTTGTGAAGACACGAGAAATACTCAGAAGTTATTGAATCATTATGAAGTAAAAAGGGTAAGAAAACTACTTAGTTATCACGAACATAATGAGGATAAAATGAGTGATAAAATAATAGAATACTTAGAAGAAGGATTAGATATAGCATTGGTAACATGATGCGGGTATGCCATGTATTTTCGATCCAGGGTATGTACTTGTAGAGAAAGGTGAAAAACTGCAGGACTTGATGTTATTGCTTTTACCAGGTGCTAATGCAGGACTTACAGCACTGGTAGCTAGTGGAATAGAATCTTATAATTATACTTTTATGGATTCTTTACTGAGAAAAAGTAAAGGAACTTAAACAAAAGTTAGAAATTATTTTTAAGCTCAAAGACAACTGGGATTTTGTATGAAAGTCCACATAGGGTAAAAAACTTAGTGGAAGAGATTTGCTAAAGATTGACACCAACAAGAAAAATTGCAGTAGCGAGAGAACTTTACGAAGATGTTTGAACAAATAGAAACATATGAAGCTAGTGTGATATTAGAAATGTTAGGTGGAGAAATTAAGGAAAAAGGGGAATTTGTTGTTATTATTTCTCCATCAAAAGGATGAAGAAAAGACAGAAACCTAATCTTGATGATATTGTAGAAATAATATATGAAAAAGTCCAAAGTGGTGAGAAAAATCAGAAGCTATTAAAAATACTGCTAAAGAATATGGCATAAATAAAAAGAGGTTTATAACTTTATACCATGAAAAATATGATTAGTTTCATAACTGTAAATATATTAATAGTAGTATTCTTTAATCGCAGCGATACATATTAAAAGTATTTTTTTCCTGCCTTTTAACATTTTTGTATTTTTAAATATATTTATGATTTATAGAAGAAGTTCTGAATTGGATAAAAATGAACAGAAGAAAAAAATTATGCTTCATAATGTCAAGAATTCTTTAGGTAGTAATACTAGGGTATACAGAAGCGCATAATGATGAATTAATTACAAAAGAAGAACTAGATAAAAGAATCTAATGAAGAAATTCAAGAAATAGTTTCAATGATAAAAAGACGGATTTATAAGTAAACCCTCGTCTTTTGTTTTATTCGATTATAATCATTGATTATTCTCATGGTTTTTCTAGCTCTACGTTTTTTTCCAAGTATTAGCAGAGAAGAACACTATTAATGGCATTAATTCTAAACGTCCCAGTAACATTGAAATAGACAAAACTATTTTTGTAAAAGTAAGGTATCTCAGAAAAAGTTACTCATAGGACCATAGTGATTAAAATGCAGGACCAGCATTACTAATTGATGTGACAGTTAAAGAAATTGCATCTTCAAAGTCGTTAATTTGAAATGTTATTAAGAAAAAGGATAATAACATACACAAAGCCAAATAATAGTAGATAGTTAGATAATGGGGCAGTGTCTTTTAACTATTTTTCCATCTATCTTAAACATTGAAATTTTTTTCGTGGATTTAGAGCTTTTACTTTATGCTTTGTTTAGCATTTTTAACGAAGAAAGATTAGACGTGGAATCTTAATTCCATCCCAGCAGTACCACCAGTACAGCCGCCAACAATCATAAGAGTAAGTATTATCATTTTTAGAAAATACAGGCCAGATGTTAAAATCGTTGTAGGTGAATCCTGTAGTCGAGACTACTGAAGAAACGTGAAAGAAATACATCTAGTAAAGCTGTGATTTGGTGTATCATAAGACCGATAGATATCTAAAAACATTATTATAGATAAAATAGAAATCATACCGAAGAAACCAACGTAACTCTTCACTTTTTCAGTACTTTAAAAGTATCTTTTGAAAGACTACAATGAAATATATTAAAGGTAAGATTCATAGAGAAAAATTAGCATAAAAATAGCAATAACTACAGTAATATAAGTACTATTATAATATGCTACTCCAGCATTCTCTTACAGCAGAAACCCCCAGTCCCAGCAGTAGAGAAATGCTAGATTTAATACTATCGAAAGGTCCGATTCCACCTAGCAATAGTAAGAAGAATAGAATAATAGTTAGAGAAATATAAATACGTAAAAGATAAATTGCTGTTTGTTTTCATAGAAGATACAACTTTTCCCAAAAGTATAGGGCCAGGAACTTAGCTTTTGCAATATGAATAGTGTGAGTGAGATCGTGGAGAATTGCTAATGCAAATACTATAACTCCCCATACCTCCTGATAAAATGTGTAAAAACTACGCCAGAAATAATAAACTTTTTGTCTATAGATTCAATGTCCTGTAATATTGTTGAGCCTGTCGTAGTAAAAGCCACTAACTGTTTCAAAGAAACTATCAATATAATGAGGTATTTCTCCAGATAAATAGAATGGAAGTGCACCAAGAATAGAGAAGATAACCCATGTTAATGTAACTATTACATATCCTTCCTCTTGTAGAAAATCACGTTCGAGTAACATCTCTTGTAAGATAATGTATTATTACTGATAGAATAGAAAACAAATAAATAACTGTACTAAAAATGAAATTAGTAATTTTAATGGGTTCATGATAAATCACTGACACTATGGTAGGTAAAAATTAATAAAGCAGCTAAGAGCATTATCATCTTACCCAACAACGTGAAAGACCATTTTAAAATTCATAGATTACCTCCTTGCAAGAATATCATCGATATGTTCAAGTTTATGTTCATAACTTACCACAACGACATTGTCATTTACTTTTATCTCATCTTCACCGTTTGGGAAAAGATTTGTTTGTTATTTCGTATTATAAAAGCGATAAGCATATTGTTATTTATAGCTAAATCCTTAAGCTTAGTTCCTATGACTTTAGCATTGTCACTTGTTATTTTTAAACTCTATAACTTCAGCTTTACTGTTAGCTATACGATAGTAGCTTTCTATATCAGAAGATCGACTACATTGCAGAGATTTTTTGTATATTTTTATTATATTTCCAACTATCTCTTTTTGGTGTGATGTATGAATATTGGCCGATATCTTCAGCTATTTGTTTAAGAGATGCACGATTTACTTTTAGCAACAGTTTTCTTAATACCAAGTTTATGTGCATATAGATTAATTATTATATTCTCTTCATCAAGACCTGTAAGAGAAATACAACTATCAAATGTTTGGATACCTTCTTCAATTAATGTGTCTCGATCACTACGTCAGCCCAAATAACATCGATTTCAGGGAATATTTCACTTAGTGATATTGCCTTTCTCTTTATCTATTTCAATTACTTTTAGTGTAGAAAGATGCTTTTTGTAAAAATTCAACTAAGTAGTGAGCGATTTTTTTCCGGCACCTATAATTAAAGAGGATGTTACCTTTTTCTCAAGATTTTCTTTATTTCCTAATAACTTATAGAACTTTTTAAGATTTCTTATTAGAAGTGGTGATATGAACTTTATCTCCAACTTAAAAAATATAATTACCTCGAGGTACGAAAGACAGTCTCCTTTTTCTTCAACTAAACAAACTAGTGATGGGAAAATCAATGTATTTTTTTACTTTCTATTAAAGATACGCCATTTAAGTATGCTGTTCTCATTAATTATTACTTCTAAGATATTGAATTTATTGTTAGAAAAACTTTCTACTTTTTATTGCTGTTGGATATTTTAGCATATAGAAAAATTTGTTTTGCTGCTTCGTATTCAGGATTGACCATTAGGTCTATTCCTAGAGATTGTTTTATAAATTCTTTTTGTTTTTAGAATATTCTGGGTTACGTATTCTCGCAATTGTATATTTTGCTCCAATCTGTTTTAGCTGCTATGCATGAAATCATATTTATTTCATCACTAGTAGTAACAGATATAAACATATCGGCGTTAGCTGCATCAGCTTCTAATAATATGTCAGAATTCGCACCATTACCGACTAATCCCATTAATATCATATGTTTCAACGAGCTTTTTCAACACGTCGTTCATTTGTATCGATAATTGTCACTTCATCAAATGTGTTAGAAAAATCAGCACAAAGAAGTTCACCGACTTTACCACCACCGACTATAATTACTTTCACTTTAATACTCCTTTTTAAATGATATTCATATTATAACCTAAAAACCCTAATAAAATGCTATAGTTTATAGTTTTATATTAATTCAGTAATAATATAGAATATTTTTCTATTGGTTGTCTTATATAATTAAGTTGTTAGAATTGAATAAAATTAATATAGGAAAGGGATGAAGATTTAATAAAAGTATCTAAAATAAAATAATTGAAACCTATGATAAAAAATTATATAGTATAAAAATTATTTAATTTTAGAAGATTATTAATTTATAAAATACTCATTGTCAAAAATATAAAAATAATAGATTAGTAGTTTTTATGGTTAGTTACTTACAAATATTTAAATAAACTATATTAAAATAATTTAGTTTATGTTATAATTAGTGTTGGGAAATAATCTTTTCATTAAATTTTTTTAATGGTTAGTAAAAAGGAGGAGTACAAGGTAGCAGAAAAATATCTAAACAAGATATCGACTATATTTTTGATAATATTGATATAGTCAGTCTCAGTTAGTGAATACGTCAAAATTAGAAAAAGAGGACAAAACTACTTAGGATTATGTCCATTTCACAATGAGAAAACTCCATCTTTTACTGTCTCTCCTGAGAAAAATAGCCCATTGTTTTGGATGTGGTAAAGGTGGAAATATATTTCAATTTGTATCGCTGATAGAAAAATATTACATATAATCAAGCAATCGCTAAACTAGGAACAAGGTTAGGACTAGATTTAGAGTCAAATGATAATAAAGAAGCGAGTTACGATTTTAATAATGAATTGATATAATGTACTATGGACACAGAGCTTTTTATCGGATTATTATAATTATATTCTACTAAATACAAAAGAAGCAGAAGATGCACTTAAATATTTATTAGATAGGGGACTAAGTGAGGATGTTATTAAACACTTTAATCTTGGCTATGCTCCTCGAGATAACAATATTGCTTTAAACTTTTTAATTCGAATAAGATTAATTTGGATTTAATGGTTGAAGGGATTATTAGGAAAAATGATAATAGAGATTATTATGATGTCTTCAAAAGATAGAGTAATGTTTCCTATAAAAATAATCAAAATCAAGTTGTAGCATTTTCAGGAAGAACAATGTCTTCTGATAAGAATGTTCCGAAATACTACAACACGCACTGAAACGAAAATTTTTTGAAAAAGAACAGTTTTTATATAATTTTTCAGATGCGCGCTCATTTATAGCTAAAGAAAATGAAGTGATTTTATGTGAAGGATATATGGATGTTATTAAAGCTCATCAAAATGGTATGAAGAATACTGTTGCATTGATGGGAACAAACATAGATAATAATAAATTAAAAAGAACTTTTATCACTTGTAAAATAACACTAAGTTTAGATAATGATGAAGTGAGGATCAAAGAGCTCAGATAGAGATTGGAAACAGAATTATTCAAACAACTGACAATGTATATAAGTTGAAAATTTTCTGGTGCAAAGGATTTAGATGAATTTTTAACTGAAAAATATCTAAAAATCCTGATTTTGATGTTGAAAATTATTTAAGAAATAATAAAGAACACTTTATTAATTATAAAATTGAATATTGTAAAATGATTCAAAGTCAAATATAGAACAACGTATCAAAATATAAAAACGAAATACTTGTTAATATTGCTTATGTAGAAGATGAATCACTAAAATATATATTGCTTACTAATTTGCAGAGGAGTTTCGAATCGAACGACAAGTTCTTCTGTAAAGAATTAGGTAAAGTGAATGTGAAGAGGAAGAAAGCAGCAGTAGAGTGGGTGACGCCAACAAATCCAGAACTGTTGTTTTAGAACAACTAATTACGATAAGAAAAATGTGTAAAGTTATTTAAATACTTTTTGTCGATAGATCATTATTTGTAGAAAAAAATATAACGACTTAGAAAAATGTCAATTTCCTCAAGAAGCTTTTTGTGAAACCTAATGGATTACTTTGGTAATTTATTATAATAATAATTTAGAATTCCATATCTATAAAGTTTATTCACAGTATTGAGGATGATGAAGTAGTACGACTTGCAACATATATAGATGAAACAGATTTTCTAATTGAAGAAAATCCAACTGTTGATGTTGTAGGCGATTATATACGCTATTTTTCAAATACACAAATGACATTAAAAGAAATAAAAGAAAGACTTAAAGTAGCTATTCAAGAAATGGATACTGAAACTCAAAAAGAATTATTAATAAAGTTAAAAACAATATAAGAAAATAGAGGAGAATGACATGGCTAAGAAAGTAAAAAGATTTTTGAAACAATAAAAAGAATTACTAGAAAAAGGTAAAAACAAGGAGAGTTAACACAAGAAGAAATCTGTAGATGCTTTTATCGAAATTAGATGTTTCTTCAGAAGCAGTTGATGATTTTCTATGAAGAGCTAAATAATGAGGATATCATATTAATCAATGCTAATCATGAAGAAGAAGAGGAAGAAGAATTAGATTTAGAAGATTTATCAGTTCCAGCTGGAATTAGAACAAACGATCCAGTGAGAATGTATTTAAAAGAAATCGGGAAAGCACCACTATTATCAAAAGAAAAAGAATTAGAGCTTTCTAAAATTATTGAAACAGGGACTGAAGCAGAAAAAGAACAAGCTAAAAAGATTTAGCTGAAGCTAACTTACGTCTTGTAGTAAGTATTGCAAAACGTTATGTTGGGACGTGGAATGTTATTCTTAGACTTAATCCAAGAAGGTAACATGGGATTAATCAAAGCGTAGAAAAATTCGACTACTCAAAAGGGTTCAAATTCTCACATATGCAACTTGGTGGATTCTGTCAAGCAATCACCCGAGCTATTGCAGACCAAGCTAGAACTATTCGTATCCCAGTTCATATGGTTGAGACTATTAACCGTCTAATTCGTATTCAAAGACAATTACTTCAAGATTTAGGGTCGTGAGCCAAAACCTGAAGAAATTGCTAAGAAAATGAATATGACTCCAGAAAAAGTTCGTGAGATCTAAAAATAGCTCAGGAGCCAGTTTCATTAGAAACACCAATCGGGGAAGAGGATGATTCACACTTAGGAGATTTTATCGAGGATAAAGAAGCTCAATCTCCAGTAGACACGCTGCAAATGAGTTATTAAAAAGAGCAATTAGAAGAAATATTAGAAACACTTACTGATCGTGAAGAAAATGTTCTGAAATTGCGTTTTGGGCTAAAAAGATGGTAAGACTCATACCCTTTAGAAGAAGTAGGGTAGTGCGTTTGGGGTAACTCGTGAACGTATTCGTCAAATCGAAGCGAAAGCTATCAGAAAATTAAAACATCCATCTAAACTTAATAAACTAAAAAGGATTTATGGAGTAATTCAGATGTTAGGTTAATTAGATATTTATGAAAAGTCAAGGTTAAAAATTTTTAACCTTGACTTTTTAGTAGTGTATAAATATATCACCGTGTCTCATTTGTTGGTTTGAATAACGTCACTACGAAAAGTAAAAACTGCTATGATTGATGGAATAAAAGTCCAACAAAAATAGTAGACATAGTAGTCCCTTTAAAGTTCTTTTTCCTATAGAAAAGTATTGAATTCGAAATGTCCCTAAAAAGAAAGTGATTAATAAGAATACTACTTTATTAACATATCTTACCAGGAATATAGCCGCGGTTATTGTAGGATCGTAATAGTATTTAGTCATTAGTAGACCTCCATATGGATTATTTAAGGATAATAATACCATAAAATATTCTAGTATTCAATAGTGAAAAAGCTAAGTGTCAAATGTAATCTGTATAGAATTTATATCTTCTATGATAATTAAAAAGTATCCTAACTAATAAATAAACTAGGTATATAAAAATTATTACGTTTTGTTTTTAAGGTTTTCTTTCCAATCTTGAAGACCATTTTTTTAGCATATAAACGTTTGTATAACCATTCTTTTTAAGAGTTAAAAGCAGCACGTGGAGCTAAAGTTCCATTTTTATCACATAGATAAATAGGTTGATCTTTTCTTAAAGATGTATATAAGAAATTGAATTGAGAAGAAGGCATATTACGAGCACCGTTAATGTGAGCGTATTTGAAAATCTTCTTTCTCTCTAACGCTCGATTAATTGAACTTTTCTAAGATCTTTTTCTGAATTCTTCATAAGGAAGTTTCGTTACAGCGCCTTTTAACCTGAAGTAATTAAATAGTCCCACTGCTCCTAAAACAACCACTAAAACTATTGTTGATAGTAAAAATGATGACATAATGAACTCCTTTTAATAAAATATATGTAAGTGAATTATATCATAATTTGAAAAATTTGTTCAACATTGATTATAATTAGTATGAATACTAAAAATATAAAATGAAATTAATTGGAGAAAAAATGATTACATCGATTGGAAATAAAAAGATAAAAGATATTCAAAAATTAAAAAGAAAATAGAAAATATAAAAAAATATGGTAGGTATTTAATAGAAGGAAAACATCTGGTAGAAGAAGCTTTTAGAAGCAAAAGTAGTAGAAGAAATTATCATTTCAGGGAATTTTTGAAGAATATAATATAGTTGATTCTTTCACAGGTGATTTAATAAAAGTCACTGATAGTGTTATGAAAAAGTTTATCTGATACAATAACTACTCAAGGTATTATAGCTGTATGCCGTATTGATAAAAAAAGAGTTAGATATTAACAATTATAGTAAAGTTCTAATCTTGGATAAAGGTCTCAAGATCCAGGAATTTAGGAACAATTATAAGAACAGCAGATGCATTCAACTTTTGATTGTATTATTCTTGGAAAAAGGTACTACAAGTTTATATGGACAAAAAGTTATTCGAAGCACACAAGGGAGCAACTTTTCATATAGATTGTTTTGATAATATTGATTTAGTTGAATTAATAGATGAAATGAATAATTTTAATATTTTTGCTACTAGCTTAAAAGCGGATAAATATATAGATCAATTAGATAATATTATAGGGAAAAGTTGCAGTTGTATTTGGTAATGAAGGTTCAGGAGTCGATGAGAAAATATTATCAAAAGTAAATAATCTACTTTAAAAATCTGCAATGCCTGGAAGAGCTGAGAGTTTAAATGTATCTATTGCAGCAGGGATTGTAATGCATTATATTTCTACTAATTTAAAATAATAAATTTACTATTTTTTTATAAGTGTGGTATTATGGTAAATGTGAAAATAATGAGAGAGGTGAAATCTAATGTTAAAAACTATTGCAGTAGATAAAAAAAGGTGATATCCTTACTGACGTTAGTTTAGAAAGACTAAAAGAGCAAGACATAGCTTGGTATTGGGTTGATTTTGATACGCCAACACGAAGTGAAATTAACTGCTTACAACATTTCTTCAAGTTTCACGAACTTTTAATTGAAGACTGTTTAACACTTTTTACAAAGACCAAAAATTGAAATTTCAAGACAACAAATATTTTTTTAGTATCGCATGTTCTTAAAAATATTGATTCAGATTATGAGACTTTAAATATGTTTGTTGGAAAAGAACTATATTGTAACGTTCCACCTCTCACACATACGTTACGTAAATAAAATAGTTCCAAAAATCTTACAACGTGGATCGGAGTACTCTCCACTACATGTGATGCACATGTTAGTATCGGAAATTGTAGAAGGGTATATCCCGATAATTTCTAAAAATTGAAAATCGTCTTGATGAGATAGAAGAAACCGATTTTTATAAATCAGGTAGTAAAAATTATGGATGAGGTTTTTGAATTAAGAGGAGATTTATTAAAGCTTCGTCGTGGTCTAAGACCAATGCGTGAGGTTCTACACAGATTCTTAGTTTCGCGTCGTGTAGAAATGACAGATAATGATAGAAAATACTTCCATGATATCTATGATGACCTTGTTCAACAGACAGAGATAATTGAGGCAAACCGTGAGTTAGCTAGTGATATTCGTGAGAACTTTTATGACATACAACTCACTTAAATCTAATAATATTATGATGATATTAACGGTTATATCTACAATTTTTCTTACCGTTGACCTTCATAGTAGGATGGTATGGTATGAACTTTAAGTATATGCCAGAATTAGAATGGCAATATGGGTATTATATCGTTGTAGCTATAATGTTTGGTATAGCATTTGGTATGCTATGGTTCTTCAAGAAAAAAAGGTTGGCTTGATATGTTTAAATAACATTGTCAAAAAGGTTGGAATAATGAATATTTTTAAATTAATGATCTTATTTTTTTATGATATTACTTGCAAATTTTCTCAATGATACGAATTGATTTTTGTGAAAAGTTTTTCAAAAAAATAGTACGAGAGAAATAAAAGTTTTTTCGTAATGTTAGTTTCTTTTTGCACTAGGATATATTGCATATATGACCATTATTACAATTTATGAATTATCTTTAACTATTGTAAGATAATTCATTAGAAAGGAAATTGTATGGATAAAGAATTAGAAAAAATAAAAAAAGAAACAAGGATTGAAAAAGTCACGTGAAGATAAATTATTAGCTTTTTATTGGTGGTAAATTTATAATTTATATACTATTAATAATTATTCTTTTTGGGTATAGCTATTTATCTTTATACAGAAATATCGTATATTTTTACACCAATTAATACGATAATTTCAAGCATTATTACACCGATTATAGTTGCGTATGTATTTTACTACATGTTGAATCCATTGGTGAACTTTTGAGAAGAAAATGTCTAGGTTTATAGGAAGTTTACTTTATGATATTCGTTGGTATAATTACTATACTTATTGTAATTATTGGAGTAGTTCCTATTATTGTGGAACAAACACAGAATTTAATAACTGCATTACCTAGATATATTGAGATAGTTAAAGGTTACTTAGAAACATATTCAGATAATGCATACGTACAGGTAGTTGTAGAATATGTTAATAATAATCTTAATGTTTCTAAAGATTAGTGAAAAACTAGTTAGTATTGCTACATCTATTGCACAAGGGGTAGTATCATCTATTTCTTCTACTGCTTCAGTTTTAGTTACTATGCCATTTGTGTTATTTTTCTTATTAAAAGATGCATCACATTTTAACAAGTTTGTAATCAGTTTACTACCGAAAACTTGAACAACCTAGTAGCTGATACTATTGATGAAATTGATGAAAAAGTTGGGATCGTATATCCAGGGGCAAATGCTAGTATCACTATGCATAGGTATTATGTTATTTATAGGTTATAATGTAATAGGTTTACACTATGCTTTCTCATTAGCTACTATAGCTGCATTCTTAAGTATAGTCCCTTACCTAGGACCTGTTATCGCAATTACACCTGCAATGTTAGTAGCAGCTTCAACAAGTTGGGTCATGGTCTTAAGATGCTTGTTGTTTGGGGAATTGTTCAGTTTTTAGAAGGAAATATTATTTCACCCTAATATAATGGGAAGAAGCATGAATATGCATCCGCTTACTGTTATCTTTGTAATTCTTATAGGAGTTAATATTGCAGGTGTAGTGGGAGCTATTCTAGGATACCTGTATATTCTATCTTGAAAAGTTTTAATAGGAAAATTATTACTTTCAATAAAGAGATAGATATAATAAATTTTATGGATAAAAGTTAATAAGAAGCTCTAGAGTTTAAATCAGAGTTTTTATTTTTTTAGTAGAGTAAAATTTTTAAAAATATATAAAGAGGTATAAGATTAAGAAAATATATATATATATCTACTTTAAAAATCAATAAACAATATGCAAAAACCAAGTAAAAATAACGTTAAAATCAAAAAGTTTTGAAAGTGTTTGTTACTTATTGCTTTATAAATCATCACTTACATGCTATAATGATATAGTTAAATATTAGTAATTGAGGTTTGAGAATATGAATATGATGAAAAAGTTCAATAATCTTTTTGTAGGAGAAGATGATTTTGAAGAAGTAGTAGAAAAGAAGAAGTGAGACAAGAACAACCTAAGCCAAAACCGATGAAAAAGGAGAATCCAGTGGTAACTAAACAAAATGTACAAAATCAATCAACAGGAAGAACTAGTAATGTATATATTAACAGAACCATTAGTTTTTGCTGATAGCAAGGATATTGTAGATGACATTAAGCGAAACAAAGTAGTAATTATAAATTTAAGTAAATTAGATGTTGAAACATCAGATAGATTATTAGATTTTCATTTCTGGAGGAATTTATGCATTAGAGCTAGATTAAAAACAATAGGTGAAGATATTTATTTATGTGTTCCTAATGGTGTTGAAGTTTCAGGAGACTTTTACGAAGGAGAGTATTAATTTATAAATATTACAGAATATTTTTTTGGGTATATAAATTCGTAAAAATATCTTTTTTAACTTTTTATGAATATAGCTATGTTAGCTTATATTTTAACTTCATGGGTACTACAAATAAAAATAATTTTATTGTAGAATTTCTAGAAGCTATTTGTGAACCATATCTTAAAAATTCTTTTAGAAAAGATAATTCCACCATTAGGAATGTTAGATATTTCACCAGTAGCTGCACTTATAGTATTAAGTATTATAGAAAATATTATAATAACATTATTATTTAAAAACAAATTAATGTCATGAGGAAATTGAAATTTTTCTACAACAAGCATCTGCTGAGCATAGAGAAGTAGCTGAGAAAATTACTACAAAGTGTTAGTTTTGTGGAGAAATCGTAATACTGTTACAAAATTTCTAACAAATTTTTGAACAAGTGATTCTAAGTCAAATAGTATCGTATAACTATAGTGACTTTTAAAGTTGAATTTTTTGGTGGTTTTAATGATGCTGGAAAAGAAAAAGCTAAGATTATTTCTAATGAATATTATGATGTGATTATGACATTGTTTGTTTAAAAGCGAAAAGTTTAATAATAAATTTCAATAAAGTAGAACATAGAAATATTTTAGGAGCTAGTTCATAATCTTGGATATTAATTTTAATAGATTTGGGTGATATCATTATTTTAGAAAGATGAAGTTTTATATTTTTGTTGATGAAGAAATTGCGGATTTTATCTCAATGGAATTCACAAAAAGCAGGAAGGGTAAAGTCTTTAGATTTTGAAAGAGTCGATCTTTCTGATGTAGACTATCGAGTATGAAGACTTTGAGATAATTAGTTCATCCTTTAGAATTGATTCAATAGTAGCTAAGATTACTAATAAATCTCGTAGTAAGGTAAAAGGAATTTTTAGAACAAGATTTTCATTAAACTAAACCATGTTGTTTTAAGAAATGGAGAGAAAACATGTACTACAGAGGACATTATTTCTATTAGAAAGTATGGGAGATTTCGTAGTTAAAAGATTATAGTCAAAAATAAAAAGTTTAAAATATAGAATAACAATTTCAAAATTAATTTAAAAAGTAGCTGGTAAAGAAATACTAGCTATATTTGTTAAATTTTTTCTATGAGCGTTTTCATTTTGTTAAAGTAAATTCTGTGATATACTTATGGTATAAAACAAAATATATATAAATATGAGGTAGGTAAAATGAAAAATATTATTAACTATTTTTCTTTTTATTGGTATTTTCTTTAATTGGATGTTCTCAAAAAGAGTACAACGAAAAGAAGAAAAAGTGTTTAAAATTAGGTGTAGTGCCTAGTAGTAATAGTGAAAAAGCTAGTAGATGACCTGACACCATTTGCAAAAGCATTGGGCGATAAATTAGGGTATGAAAGTCGAAGTATTTACAGCAAGTAGCTATATAGGGAGTTATAGAAGGAATAGGAAGTGGAAGTGTTGATTTTCGGATTAGTTCCACCGTTCTCAGCAGTTCTTTCTAATAAACAAAGTAATACAAAAACCTTCTTGTGGGAAGAAGTACGAGTGGTAAACCTGGTTACTTTGCAGAAGTATTTGTTAGAAAAGATTCTGATATAAAAAGTATATGCTGATTTAAAAGGTAAGAAAATAGCTTTTTGTTGATCCATCTTCAGCTTCTGGGTTATATATGCAGGTGCAATGATGAAAGATGCTGGTATTGATTTAGAAAAAGATATTCAATATCAATTTAGTGGAGGACACGATAAAAAGTTTACAATTATTACTAAATAAAGATGTAGATGCGGTAGCTAGCTATGAAAATGTAATAAGAAAAATATACTAAAGAATTTCCTACATTAAAAGAGGATGTTAAAGTGGTTGCTAAGAGTGAATTGATTCCAGGGTAACTGTAGTAGCATCTAATAATCTTGATGAAGAAACACAGAAAAAGTAAAAACAAGCTTTTACTAGAAATTCAAAATGATAAAGAAACAATTCAAATTTTTAACAAATTTATTTAGTATTACAGGTTTTGAAGAACCAAATAATGATGCATATAAAGCTATTGAAAAATCTCTGAAAAATGAATATTGACTTAAATAAAGTTAAATAAAAGGGATATTTCACCTATAGATTAAATATAAAAAAAGCTATAATCTGCTAAAAAAATCAACGTTTATTAAATAAATAATATTATAAAATTGAAAATAATAAAAAGTTATACAAAAGTATTGACATTATGTTAATACTTTTGTATAATAAATATTGTTCGTTAGGAACACAAATATTTATCCACAGTAGCTCAGTTGGTAGTAGCATCTGACTGTTAATCAGAGGGTCGCAGGTTCGAGTCCTGCCTGTGGAGTTGGAGTAGTACTCAAGAGGCTGAAGAGGCGCCCCTGCTAAGGGTGTAGGTCGGGAAACCGGCGCGAGGGTTCAAATCCCTCCTGCTCCGTTTTTTTATTGGCCCGTTGGTCAAGTGGTTAAGACACCGCCCTTTCACGGCGGTAACACGGGTTCGAATCCCGTACGGGTCACCATTTGAATTAAATACATTGAGAATAAGAGTTAGGTCCCGTGGTGTAGCGGTTATCACGCCTGCCTGTCACGCAGGAGATCGCGGGTTCGATTCCCCGTCGGGACCGCCATTATTGCCTTGATAGCTCAGTTGGTAGAGCAATGGATTGAAGCTCCATGTGTCGGCAGTTCGACTCTGTCTCAAGGCATTTTTATTTTTATCTTACTATTTTGGCGGCTGTGGCGAAGTGGTTAACGCATCGGATTGTGGTTCCGACATTCGGGGGTTCGATTCCCCTCAGCCGCCCCATTTTTGAATTAGAGTGAAGAAGTAGTGTAACTGTACATTGCTTCTTTTTGTTTGTTTACTTTTTGTAAGCAAAAATATTAGCATAATTTAAAAAAATAGGAGTAAAATAGTATCTATAAAATATTAGGAGATTAAAAATCATGGAAAAAAACATTCGAACAACACTTAGAGAACTTTTAAAGTAATTGATTCAAAAACTGCATTAGAAAAAAATTGAATCAAAAGAAAAAAATTCGTATTATTTATTGGAAGATCTTCATGTCCCATTTTGTAGAAAAATTCATGCCGAAAATTAGTGAAGTTGTAGTTCTAATAATGTAGAAGCGTTCTTCATTAACTCTGAAGATTTTCTCTGATGCTTCAGGAATTGAATCATTACGTCCAAAAATACTCTGTAAGAACTGTACCTGGTTTACTAGTTGCTGAAGCTGGTGAAGTTAAAGTTGTATGTGATTCTAGCTTTATCTGTAGAAGAAATTATTTCATTTATTAAATAATTTTTTATACTCGTCTATTTTTAAGTAGGCGAGTTTTTTATTTTGATATAGAAATATTAAGATAAGAATTAAGACTGTAAAATATTAAAGAAAAATGTAATATTAAAATACTGAAAAAAATACTATGTTTAAAGTGATATAATAGTAATTATAAAAATTTACTAACTATAATGGATAGTAATGTATATAAATCATTATAGAATAATGAGGGTGATAGAGTGAAAAGTGAGAAGTTAGAAGTTAAAGAATCTAGTATTTTAATTACGGAGAAAAACTATTTTAAATGATATATCATTTGAGGTTTCAAATGGGGATTTTTATTGCAGTCGTTGGTAAGAGTGGTAGCAGGGAAATCTACGTTGTTAAGGTGTTTAAACTTGTTAAATAAACCCTAAATCTGGTGAAATTATTATTTCTGACGAAAAATATAGTTAATTTTAATAGGGCAAAAATTGAAACTATTAAGAAGAGATATTGCTTTTATATTTCAAGATTATAATGTACTAGATAATTTATATACAGTTGAAAAATGTTTTGACGCCATATTTAGTAAAAATCTGTCATAGGTCTTTTATTAGGATATACAAAAAGAATATAATGAGGGTGTTGATTTCCTAAAAGCAAGTTGGACTAGGAGATGAAGCTTTTTAAAAAGTCTAAGTATTTATCAGGTGGTCAAAAACAAAGGGTTGCTATAGCTAAAGCATTAGCACAAAATCCAAAAATTTCTACTAGCTGATGAACCTGTAAGTAGCTTGGATGAAAAATACGACTCTTATAATGGATACATTTAAAAAAATTAAATGTAGAAAAAGGAATAACAGTACTTATAAATCTTCACGATGTTAATCTTATGAAAAAAATATAGTACGAAGATTTTTAGGATTAAAGGATGGAAAAAGTTTTTATTTTTATAAAGATTCTGAGAAGGTGACTAAAGATGAATTTGAAGAACTTTATAATTAAAAAAATCTATAACGAAGTTAGCTTCGTTGTCTTTTATTGTTTTTGATTATTTTTTATTGCATATAGCCAATATGATACAAAAGACTTTTTCATTAGGATTTAAAAGAATACAGAATCTTCTTGGACGAATGTATCCCTCTAGATTTTTCTATTTTACCTGAATTGAAACAACTGATTATAGAAACAATTAATATTGCTCTGTTTTCATCAATATTAGCTTTTATGCACAACGTTAATATTATTACCAATTTTTAACAAATGTATTATTTAAACTTAAGATAATTCCAAAAAAATATTTAGTGCGGTATTTCTCTGTTTTTCAGAACAATGCCATTTCTAATAATTGCTGCAATCTTAGTAAGTTTATTTAGTACTGGAGTATTTAGTGGTTTTGTGAGTATTTATTTAATAAATATTTTAACGTCTGCTAAGTTATTAAAAGAATATGCAGAGGAAGTTGAGATTAAACAGTTAGAAGCTATGGAATCATTAGGAGCTTCAAAAATTTGTTGTTTATAAAAAGCGATTTTATCTAATCTTAAACCCCAAGTTATCTCGGTATACTTTTTAACTTTGGAATCAAGTATCCGAGGAGCAAGTGTTTTAGGATTAGTTGGAGCAGGTGGAATAGGTCAAAGATTATGGCAAGAGTTAAATCATTTAAGATATGATAGAGTTTCTATAATAATTATTACTCTTGTTATTTTAATCTTTGTAATTGATCTAGTAAGTTATTATTTTTAGAAATTTACAGAATACTTCTCAGTTAACTTTTGAAAAAGTTTATATTCAGAAAAAATGTAGTGAAGTTTGGGATTCCGCTTGTTATAATGGGAAGTATTCTATATGTTACTAATTTCATTAACATATCGCAAGAGAGATTTTTTTCATAGGTTTAAAACAATTAAATGTCCTAGCTAAAGGGATTATAAATCCTGATTTAGCATATGTCCCAAAAAATGCTTAGTGAGTTGTTTATTAGCATTGAAATTGCATTTAGTGCTACTATTTTTGCTGCGGTGACAGCTATTTTTACATCTTATTTGTCATCGGTGAATCTTTTGGTAAGTATAAAAGCATTAGGTGTAAAAGTCTTTATCAATATATTAAGAACATTTCCACCGATAATAGTGGCATTAATATTTTTTCAGAGGATTTGGACCTGGAGCAATAAGTAGCTTCTTTGCATTATATATTTATACAGTTGGTGTAATGACGAAAAATGTATAATGAAGTCTTAGAAGGAATTAATAATAATGTATTATTAATGACAAAAAAAGTCTAGGACTGGGAAGTTTTATTAGTTATGTTAAAATAATATTTAATGGATACTTTCCTGAATTCGTCACTATAGTTTTTATATAGATTTGAATCAAATATCAAAAAAATTCAACTATTTTAGGTATGGTTGGTGCAGGTGGTATTGGACATTTGCTTTGTAAATAATATAGAATATAGAAATTGGAATAGAATTTCAACATTATTAATTGGTTTATCGTTATCGATAATTATTATAGAAAATATTTCATATTTTATTAGAATGAGAGTAAAAATAATTAAAGAAAATATTAAAACAAGGAGAAATAGATGCGTCTTAAAGTAGGAAAAATTGTTAATACCCATTCTTTAAAAGGAGAGGTGAAAGTAATTTCATCAACTGACTTTGAAGAACAACGTTTTAAAAAGGGTAGTGAATTATTAATAACTAGAGGAAATCAAGTTGTTAAAGAAGTAGTTGTAGAAAGCTACAGAACTCATAAAAATAATCTTCTAGTAAAATTTGTAGGAATTGATACAATTGAAGAAGCAGAAAAATTTAAAAATCTACAAATCAAAAATCGACTCTGATAATATCGGAGAACTTGAAGAAAACGAGTTTTATTTCCATGAGATTATCGGATGCGAGGTATTTGATGAAAACAACAAATCACTAGGGAGAGATAGTTGAGATTCTTACACCTGGTGCAAAATGATGTGTGGGTAATAAAAAGCAGAAAATGGAAAAGAAATCTTAATACCTTACATAGAAGATGTGGTTAAAAATAGATGTTATTAATAAAAAGAATTGATATCGAAGTTATGGAAGGATTAATTGACTAATGAAGATTGATATATTAACGTTGTTCCCAGATATGTTTGATTCATTAAATCATTCAATCTTAGGAAAAAGCAAAAAGATAATAAGTTATTGGATATAAATATAGTCGATTACCGTAAAATTTTTCTGGTAATAAACATAACCAAGTAGACGACTATCCATTTGGTGGTGGTCAAGGAATGGTATTAAAACCAGAACCGATATTTAATGCTGTTGAGAGTTTAGATAAAACGGATAAAACACGAATAATTTTACTTTGTCCACAAGGAGAAAGATTTAGTCAGAAAAAGCAGAGGAACTTTCTGAAGAAGAGCACTTGATTTTTCATCTGTGGTCACTATGAAGGTTATGATGAAAGAATTAGAGAGTACTTAGTAACTGATGAATTATCGATTGGTGATTTCATCTTTAACAGGTGGAGAATTCGCTGCGATGACAATGGTTGATAGTATAGCACGTCTTGTCCCTGATGTTTTAGGTAAAGAAGAATCCCACAAGGATGATTCATTCTCGACTGGATTATTAGAATATCCTCAATATACGCGACCAAAGGACTATAAAGGAATGATAGTTCCTGATGTATTGACAAGTGGGCACCATAAAAATATAGAAACTTACAGAAAAAGAAAGTTTACGAAGAACGTTGACTAGACGACCAGATTTACTGGAAAAACTATGAATTAAGTAAAGAAGAAGCCAAATTACTTGATGAAATAAAAAGAATTAAAAAAATTAACGTAAAATAAATGACATAACTGTATTTTTTTGATGTATAATATTAATATAGTATGTATTGTAAGCACAGGAGGATTAGAAGTAATGACAACTTCATTTGAGGAATTATTAAATAGCTCAGAAATGCTGAAAAAGGAGATAAAGTAACTGGTACAGTATCTAAAAATCGATAACGATAAAGTATATGTTGATGTAGCAGGAGCTCAATATGACTGCGTAATCTTACGTAATCAAATTACTAGAAAACCATTTGAAAAACATTGAAGACGTATTATCAGTTGGTGATAAAGTAGAAGCTCAAGTAACTGGAATTAGAGCAGATCGTGAAAAAGATCAGAAGATGTACCTGGTGTAATCTACTTATCTCACAAAAATTTTTAGAAAATGCTGAATATAAAAAAATTAATGGACTTATCTTGGACTGGAATTATTGAAAAATTTGAAAACGGAGAATTAATTCAAGCAACAGTTTCTGGACAAACTAAAGGTGGATTATTAGCTGACGTAGAGGGATTACGTGCATTTATCCCAGGTTCATACATTGACACTAAATTCAGAAAAAGATTTATCTAAATTTGTAGGAAATGAATACACATTCAAAATTGAAGAAGTAGATAAATCTAAAAACAAAATTATCTTAAACAGACGTGTAATCTTAGAAGAAGAAAAAGCTAAAAAAATTAGCTGAGGTATACGGAAACATTAATGAAGGTGATGTAATCGAAGGTAAAGTTAGTCGTATTACTGACTTTGGAGCATTCTGTTAACATCGGTGAAGTTGATGGATTATTACATATCTCAGAAATCTCTCACGCTCGCGTAGAGAAAGTTGCTGATGTATTATCAGTTGGAGACACTATCAAAGTTGCAGTTATCGCTGTAGACAAAAGAAAATGAAAAAGTTTCACTTTCAGCTAAAACTTTATTACCAACACAATGGGAAGTAGCTCGTGCTACAATTAAAAGCTGGAGATGTATTAGAAGGTGTTGTTCGTAACACAACTGCATTTGGAGCATTTGTTGAAGTATTACCAGATGTTGAAGGATTAGTTCACATTTCTCAAATTTCTCACGAAAGAGTTACAAACGTAGAAGATGTTCTTAAAAAAAGGTGATAAAGTGAATGTAAAAGTTTTTAGAATTTGATTTCGAAAAGCGAAAGATTATCTTTATCAATCAAAGAACTATTAGAAAAACCAGTTAAAGAAGAAGTTAAGGAAGAAGCTGAGTACGATACTTCTTACTTAAAAAGATGAAGATACTTCATTCAATCTAGGGGACAAATTTAAAGATATTGAACTTTAATTTGAAAAAAATAAAGAAATAAAGGCAGTGAGATAAAGCTTGTCTATTGCTTTTTATTTTTTAGGTAGAAATTAGCTAGTGAAGTTTAGTTGAAATATGGATTTTAAACTATGTAACTTTTCGCTATTTTAGCTAAAAATATTTAAAAGATATGGAGGTAAAAACATGGCAAAAACCAACAGTTGCGATAATAGGTAGACCAAACGTTGGAAAATCAACAATTTTCAATAAAATTATTGGTGATAGATTGTCTATCGTAGAAGATGTAGCAGGTGTTACTCGTGATAGAATTTACTCAAAAGCAGAATGGTTAAACTACTCATTCTTTATGATAGATACTGGAGGAATTGAATTAGAAGATACTCCTTTCCAAAAACAAATCAGAGCACAAGCTGAATTAGCAATCGACGAAGCAGATGTTATTATTTTCTTAACAAACGGTCGTGATGGAGTAACTAGTGATGATGAAGAAGTTGCTAGATTACTATATAAAACAGATAAACCAGTTGTACTTGCAGTAAACAAAATTGATAACTTTGATATGAATCATATGATTTATGATTTCTATTCATTAGGATTTGGTGATCCATTCCCAATTTCTGGCTCTCATGGATTAGGTATTGGTGATTTACTGATGAAGTTTGTAAAAACTTTAAAGTACTAGAAGAAGGAGGAAGATGATAAAATTAGATTCTCTCTTATCGGTCGTCCTAATGTAGGAAAATCTAGTTTAATTAATACGATTTTAGGTGAAGAACGTGTTATTGCATCTGATATCGCTGGTACTACACGTGATGCAATCGATACTGATTTCAAGCACAATGGTGATGAATATGTAGTAATCGATACAGCTGGTATTAGAAAACGCGGTAAAGTATATGAGAGCTGTGAGAAGTATTCAGTACTTCGTTCTCTAAAAGCTATCGAACGTTCAGATGTCGTCTTAGTTGTTCTTAATGCTGAAGAAGGTATTATTGAACAAGACAAGAAAGTTGCAGGATATGCACACGAATCTGGAAAAGGTGTAATCATCGTTGTTAACAAATGGGATGCAATTGCTAAAGATGATAAGACGATGAAAAGAATTCGATGAAAAATTCGTGATAGTTTTGCTTACTTAGATTATGCTAAAATTATCTATGTTTCAGCAAAAACAAAACAACGTGTATTTAACATCTTCCCGTTAATTAAAGAATCATATGAAAATAGACAACGTCGTATTCAAAGTTCAACACTTAATGAAATCGTTGTTGATGCTGTTTCTATGAACCCAACTCCTCAAGATAAAGGTAAGAGACTTAATATTTTCTATGCGTCACAAGTCGCTATTAATCCACCGACATTCGTGTTTTTCGTGAATTATCCAGAACTTATGCACTTCTCTTATGAGAGATTTTTAGAAAATAGAATCCGTGATTCATTTAATTTTGAAGGAACCCCTATTAAAGCTATTAGCTCGTCAAAAGAAACTAATAATAAAGACGAAGATATTATTATACGATCTAGAAGTAAGTTAACTTTTGGATCGTATTTTTTATGTAGAAAAATTTTAAACATAGCTAATAAATAATATGAAAACAAAATGAAAATAATGGAAAATAATTACTTGAATTATCATTGGTGAAAATTAGTCAAAAATACTAGCAAAATAACTTTAGAACGTGATATAATTCTTTTTATATACTTTACTAATTAGGAGGTAATCTATATGCCATTAGGATATTATGGAATGTCAGGAAGTTATATACTTTTACTTTTTACTAATTATGCTGATTCCTTTATGGGCTCAATTTAAAGTAAAAGAACATACGAAAGATATAAAAAGTAAGAACAAAAATCAGGATTAACTGGAAAAGAAGTTGCAGAAATTATAATGCAAGCAAATGGAATAACAGGTGTTAGAGTAGTAAGAGGTGAAGTTGAGTTATCAGATCACTACGATCCAACTAATAATATTGTAGTACTTTCACCTATTGTTCATGATCAACCAACAGTTGCTTCTGTAGCGATTGCAGCTCACGAAATTGGTCACGTAATTCAAGATAAAGTAGCAGACTACAAACCAATGAGATGGAGACACTCATTAGTACCATTAGCTAATCTTGGAGGAAACCTATCAACAATTCTTATTATGGTAGGATTCTTATTAACAGGATTAATTGGTCAATTCGGTTATACTGTTGCTTGGGTTGGAGTAGGATTCATGCTATTTGCAGTATTATTCCAAGTAGTAACATTACCAGTTGAGTTCGATGCTTCAAAACGTGCATTAGAACAAGTGGTTGACTTAAACATTGTGGACGATCAAGAACACAGACACTGTCGTAAAGTTTTAACAGCAGCAGCTTTAACTTATGTTGCAGCAGCAGTTGTAGCTTTAATGGAGATGTTAAGATTCGTCTTTATATTATTAAATAGTAATAATAGAAATTAATAAATATAAGATTGTCAATGAAAATTGGCAATCTGTTTTATAATGTACACATTTTTAATTATTTTTTTAATATCAAAGTTTTACTTAGCTATATCTATTAGAAATATAAAAATAGCTAAACTTATGTAAATAATAAAGGAAAAATATCAAACCATTATTTCTTTTCATAATATCTCTATTAATGATATAATATTGTAAGACTATATAATAAAGAGGTAATAAAATGATTTACGGAATTGGTTGTGATATTGTCGATATTCATCGTTTTGAGAAAATATGTCGATGACAAAAACGACTTGAAAAAAATTATATACCAAAATAGAGTTAAATGAATTTTATAAAAATAACAAATCATAGAAGAAAAATGGAATACTTGGCTAGTCGTTTTGCTGTTAAAGAGGCAACATCAAAAGGCGCTAGGAGTTGGAATTTCTAAGGAATTTTTCTTTTCATGATGTTGAAGTGAAAAAGATGATAAGGGGAAACCTTATATTGATATACAAAAATTTTAAAACACATCTTACAATTAGCCATACTGATACAACGGTTGTGGCATTTGTTGTTTTAGAGAGGGGAGATAAGAATGATAATTAAAGATAGACCGACACAACTTAGAGTTGATTTAGATGCATTACTTAATAATTATAATAAGCTAAATAATCTTAATATTGAAAAAAATCGGTTTAGCAGATTGTTAAAAGCAGATTCGTATGGACTTGGTGCAAAAAGTTATTGCAGAGACATCTTTATGAAAAATGGGAGTTAGCACTTTTGCAACTGCAACATTAGAAGAAGCGCTAGAATTAAAAGATGTAATTTAAAGACAGCATGATTCTTGTATTAGGGGTAATAAATCCTCAAAATGTTAAAATATGCTGTAGAAAATAACATATCTTTAACATGTCCATCAAAAGAATGGTTAGAAGATGCTTTTATTACAAATACAGGGATTCAATAAAAATTAAAAATACATGTGAAAAATTGATACCGGGAATGGGTAGTATTGAGCATCTGAATTAGAAGAATTAGAAGAAATTAATAACCTACTGGCTTCAGAAGAAATAGATTTTCGAAGGAATTTTCTCTCATTATTCAAATGCTGATGGAGAGAATGATAATTATGATAATTATCAGACTGAAAAACTTCGATAAAGAAGTATTAAAAGTTTTTCACGCACAAACCAAAAATACCTTCATATTGAAAAACTCAGCTAGGAACAGTAAAATATAGTGACAGAGAAGATCAATATAATCTTTCTAGAATAGGTATTACCTTATATGGTTGTTATCCTAGTGAAAATATTGAGAAACTAGATAAAGATAAAACTAGAATCGGTAGCTTTCGTTAGTTAGTAAGAGTAACTCATGTTAAGAAATTTTCAAAAAGGGACAAAGGTTAGGGATATGGGATAAGTTATGAGGCTGAACAAGATGAGTATATCGCAACAATACCTGTCAGGCTATGCTGATGGCATTTTAAGGAGAGCCCAAGGGTTCAAGATTAAAGTAGGTTCAGAAAGACTGTGAGATAGTAGGACGTGTTTGTATGGATCAACTTATGGTACGTTGTGGTGAAAAATATAAAAGTAGGAGACGATGTTTTAATTTTTGGAGAGAATAATGGCCAAAAATATCAGTTGATGATTTTGCTACATATCAAGATACAATAAGTTATGAAATATTCTGTTGTATAAATAAACGTGTTCCAAGAGTTTATTATAAAAATAAAATGGAGTTATAAAAATGTACGAGAAAATTACAAAAACTTAGCAACTAAGCTAAAAATACAAGATAAGTATATAGTGAATGTATTAAACCTATTAGAAGAAGGAAATACAATTGCTTTTTATTGCAAGGTATAGAAAAGAACTAACAAATTCTCTAGATGAAGTTGCTATTAAACAAATTCAAGATGAATTTAATTATTTAAAAATCACTTGAAGAAAGAAAAGAAGAGGTAATTAGATTAATTTCAGAAAAAGGTCTCACTTACAGATGAACTAAAAGATATTTTTAGCTCAAGAAAAAAATTACAAAGGGTAGAAGATCTATATCGTCCGTTTTAAAGAGAAAAACGTACTAAGGCTACGATAGCTAAAAAGAAAAAGGTTTAGAGAAACTAGCTAATTATATTCTGAAACTTCCTAAATCATTAGAAGATTTGAATAAAGAAGCTGCTAAGTATATAAATGCTGAAAAAGAGGTTAATACAGCTGAAGAAGCAATTAACTATGCATTAGATATTATCGCATGAAAAATATTTCTGATAGTGCTAAAATATCGTGAATATGTACTTGAAAACACTAGAAAATTTGGTCAAAATTACTTCAGTACTTAAAAAGGTGGAGAAGAAAAAGACGAAACTGCTACTTATAAAAATTACTATGAGTTTGGAGAACAAATTTCGAAAAATTGCTTCGCACAGAATTCTTGCATTAAACAGAGCGGAAAAGAAGGTATAATTCGTGTAAAGTATCGAAAATGATAAAGATAGATTACATAACTATATACTGCGTGGTTTAACAAAGAATCGTCAGACTGCTATTAGTAACTTGCTACTAGAATGTATAGCTGATAGTATGAAGAGATTAATTTATCCATCAATTGAAGAGAGAGATTCGTAGTGATTTGACAAAAAAAGCTGAGGAAGATTCTGTTGTTATCTTCTCGGAAAAACTTAAAAACAACTATTAATGCAAAGTCCACTAAAAATAAAAAGTTTTAGGAATTGACCCTGCATTTAGAACAGGTTGTAAGATGGCAAATTGTTGATGAATATGGTAACTTTTATAGATAAAATGGTAATATATCCGCATAAACCAGCTTCAGCAGATAAACAAGAAAAAAATCTAAAAAGATTTAATAAAATTTATTAATAAACATAATATTAATTTAATAGCGATTGGTAATGGTACTGCATCTCGTGAAACTGAGAGATTCGTAGTAGACTAATTTAAAAAGAAGCGGGATTAAAAATTGACTATGTTATCGTAAATGAAGCAGGAGCGAGTGTGTACTCGGCTAGTGAAGTAGCACGTGAAGAATTCTCAGACTTTAATGTAGAAGAAAGAAGTGCTGCATCTATAGCACGTCGTATTCAAAGATCCATTGAGTGAACTTGTGAAAATTGATCCCTAAATCAATAGGTGTAGGACAATACCAACACGATATTACTCCTAAGTTTTTAGAAAAAGAGCTTACTTTCGTAGTTGAGACTGCAGTTAACAAAGTAGGGGTAAATGTTAATACGGCATCAGTTTCACTATTATCATACGTCTCAGGTGTTAATAAACAAATCGCAAAAAAATATTGTTGCTTATCGTCAAGAAAATGGGAAAATAGAAACAATAAAAGAAATAGCTAAAAGTGCCAAGACTTGGTAAAAACATTCGAACAGTGTGTGGGATTCTTTAGAATTCCAGATAGTAAAAATATTTTCGATGCTACAGGTATTCACCCAGAAAGCTATAAAGCTGCAGAGAATTTATTAAAAAGAGCTGAAACTATCAACCAAAGAAGTAGGAACAGAAGAGTTTGCTATTATAATAGACGTGAGTGATAAAAAGCTCTAGCAGAAAAATTGGTGTTGGACTTGAAACATTAGATGATATAATTAAAGATTTAAAACAACCACTACGAGATGAACGTGAATCATTCGTAAGCCGTTGTTAAAAATCTGATATTCTAACTATTGACGATCTTCAAGTAGGTGTGAAATTAGCAGGTACTGTTAGAAATATTACGCAGTTTGGAGCATTTATCGACATTGGTTTAAAAACAAGATGCAATGGTACATATTTCAAAAATTAGTAAAAATTATATAAAAACCCACTTGATGTTCTTAGTGTAGGTCAGATTGTAGATGTTTATGTAATAGACATAGACAAAGAACGTGGACGTGTTGCACTAGCAATGTTTAAAAGATTAAAGGAGGTAAAAATGAGTAATAACAAATCAAAATACCTTCCAAGTATAGATAGCTTGAGGGCATTGGCGGTATTAGCCGTTATTATTTATCATGTTGATGTAAATTACCTACCGGGTGGATTTTAGGGGTTGATCTATTTCTTTTGTTTTATCAGGATATTTGATTAGTTCATTAATTATAAAAGAATCAGAAAAACAGGAACTGTAAAATTTATATAACTTCTATATAAGAAGGGCCAGACGTCTGTTACCAGCAGTTTACTTTATGATAACAGTTGGATTAGTAGTAATGGTGCTTTTTAATGAAGTGCTACTTCGAAAAAGTCATCTAGATGCTATATTTGGTTATATATACTCTAGTAACTGGTGGTATATATTCCATAAAAGCTTGACTATTTTTGATAGTTTCGGTGCGCAAAGTCCATTTAAACATTTATGGTCTTTAGCAATAGAAGAGCAATTTATATGATTTTTCCATTGCTATTTTTTATTAGTCAATGGAAAGAAAAATCAAAAGATGGAACGTATAAATTAAATAAGAACTTTTTATATGTTGTTCTTGGGTTAATATTAGTATCATTAATAGCTCATATTCTTTTATTTGATATAAACAATATTAGTAGAATTTATTTTTGGAACTGATACAAGAGCGTTTTCTCTGCTTGTAGGAGTAGTAGGAGCAATATTATATCCTATGGAAAGATTGCATTCTAAGGTAACCCTCAACAAAATATGATTTACAGTATACTTTCACTAGTTTCTATCGCAGGATTAGTAACTGTTATGATTTACACATCTGAGTATAATACATGGTTATATAAGGGTGGATTTCTTCTTGTAGCTATATTAGGTTTAATTGTTATTATTAGTAGTGGTAAACAACATACATTAATGTCTAAATTATTATCATTTAAACCTATTGTGTTTATTGGGAAAAATCTCATATAGTTTATATTTATGGCACTTTTCCAGTATTAGTACTAACAACTCCGGTATCAGAGATCGGTAATCCAAATATATTCTTTTGTAATTTTAAGAATAGTTTTAACATTTGCTGTAGCAATAGTGAGTTATGTATTTGTTGAAACTCCGATAAGAAAAATTAGGGATTTATAAATTACATAAATATTATTTTCAAAAAATAAGAAAACGTCCTAGAAAATCTCGTAAAGATTTATATAGGTATTGTTGGATTAGTTTCAATATTATTCTTAATGGGTATTTTGGAAAAGAGTGTTCCATTTATTTCTACAGCTTTTGTAAAAAGAAATGGAAGCAAATAAAAGAAACTCAGTTTGTAAATAACGGAAATAATAAAGACAATAATCAAGAAAAATCTAGTGATTCTAACAAAGATAACAAAGAGAATAAAGATGATAAAAATAATTCAGATAAGAAATATAGTTCAGTATTGGTAATGGGAGACTCATTGACAGTTGATATTGGAGAAAAATTCCAAGAACTATACCCAGGAGCTGTTATCGATGGAAAAATTGGACGTCAATTATACGTAGCAGTAGAAGAGGCCAAGAGCTATTCTAAATACAATAATGAAAATTCAGCGATAATCTTCCAATTAGGAACTAATGGTCCAT
>BNJV01000843.1_pt1 | contig 46416 bp, 82 predicted proteins | sample 8540591 | NCBI WGS metagenome assembly BNJV01 (sample SAMD00202457, study PRJDB9452) | human saliva metagenome | host: Homo sapiens
CGGTACCATCATCCCGGTCGAGATCACAATCTACGAGGACAAGTCGTTCACGTTCGTACCAAGAGACCCTCCCGCGGTCGTTCTGATCAAAGAAAAAGCTCGGTATCCAGAAAGGCAGCGGCATCCCGCAGCTCAAGACCGTCGGCACGCTCGCTCGATCAGCTGCGCGAGATCGCCGAGATCAAGATGCCCGACCTGGAATGCGAACGTGACATCGAAGCCGCCATGGAGGTCGCGCCGCACTCGCCCGTTCCATGGGCGTGCGCATCGAAGGCCGCGAGATGAAGAAGACTTGCGTGTGCCTCCCCGCAAGCTCAGCCGAAATGCTGAACGCGTACATTCGTCTTCAACCCCGCCTGGGTATGTGGAAGGGTTCGCATAAGCCCGCCGCCATCACCAGCCGAGCGATTCTGAACGATGAAACTCACCAAGAGCCAGCGCGCTGCGTCGCCGAGAAAGTTCGATCGCCGCTACGCTGTACGCCCCTCGAGGCCTTCAAGATCGTCGGCGAGGTTTCTTCCGTCAAGTTCGGACGCAGACCGTCGAAGCTCACTCTCCGTCCGCGCGGTATCGACACTCGTCAGGCCAATCAGCAGCTTTGCGGGGTGAGTCGCTCTGCCCAACGGCTCCGGGTAGCAGGTCCGCGTGGCCGTAGCGCCGAGCGCGCAGGCCGATGCTGCCCGCGTGAAGCCGAGTGCCGACATCGGTTCTGACCGATGCTCGTCGCCGATAATCCAGCGCCGGCACCATATCGATTTTCGATGCCGCCGTCGCAACGCCGAACATGATGGCTGGGTCGTCGGCCGCCTCTTGGCCGCATCCGCTCTGCGGCCTTTATGCCGAACCCGAAGCTCGGCACCGTCACTGATGGATGTCGCCACCGCTATCGCCGATCTCGCGGCGGCAAGGTCGAGTACCGCGGCCGACTGGCTTCGGCATCGCGCACGTCATCCTCGGCAAGGTCAGCTTCGACGCTGAAAGTTCGCCGAGAATTACGGCGCGTGCTCCGCGACGAGATCGTCGTCGCATGAAGCCGTCCGCCGCCGCGGGCCGGTACCAAGTCCATCACCGTGAGCTCGCACCATGGCCCTGGCATCAAGCATCGATCCTCTCGGTTCGCGCAGCGGCTTCGCCGTTGCTGCCGAATAGCACGCGTAACCTTTTCAGAAAAGCCCGTCTCGCTCGGAGACGGGCTCATAGCATGCTCGCCGAACGAAGGACGGGCATTGTGGAACGAAGGATGTGCATCATGACCATCTCATCTGAAGAAGCCCGTCGGCGCATTATCGAAAGCCATGAAGCGTTCCGGGCGCGCTTCCGCACGCGTCCTTCGCCGCGTGAGGTCGTGGAGCACCTGTCTCGTCCCGGCATATTATCAACATGGGAGCTCGATCGCTGTCGAGGACTCTCATCCGTTCCTGATGGCGGCACTGCCGACGTTCAAAGGATACGGCGGCTTTTCCCGCGAGCATCTGCGCTTCCGTGAACGATCAGGGTCGCAAAGATGGCATTCCGAGCAAAAGACGTCATCTTGAGGGAGGGCGACATCGTCTCCATCGACACGGGTGCGACCGTGGACGGATGGGCCGGCGACAATGCATGGACGTTTCCGGTGGGGAAGGTCTCGCTCGAGGTCGAACGCCCGCTCGAGGTGTCACGGAGAAGAGCATGTGCGGGCAGCGAGGCGTGCGCGGCCCGGCAATCGTGACCGGGGATATCGGCCATGCGGTGCAGACCGTGGCCGAGATAGGCCGGCTTCGGCGTCGTGCGCGAGTACGTGGGCACGGCATCGGACGGGACATGTCACGAAGATCCGAACGCGCCGAACTACGGCAGGCCGCATACCGGCCTTGAGCTGCGCGCGCCGGCATGGTCATCGCCATCGAACCGATGATCGCTCATGGAAAACCGCCGCGCCGGCAGATGCGCACGGATGGCTGGTCTGCACGAGGGACGGCAGGCCGAGCGCTCATTTCGAGAAGACCGTGCGTCACCGAGACGGACCGGTCCTCGTGTCCGTCGAGGCGGGATCATCGCAGGCCCGTGAACGACTGATCGCTTCCGCGGCGCCGCATCTTCCGGGCAGGCTGCCCGTCGATCCGGATCGCGGTGGGAGCGTGCGCGGATCGTGCTTTCCGCGCATCGCGTCGAGGTTCAGCAACCGTCTCGCGTCATTGCGGACGCGACGCGAATCAAGGACGGGCCAGCCCGATTCCGCAAAGGAAGCCGATTGATGAGGCTTGAGAGCATGGCTGACTCAGGCACCTGAGCGCGAGCGCGCCCGCCGAATCGTCACCGCACCGCCACGATGCCCCGCGGCGATGACGACGAGCGCATGGGGAATGGAGCCGTCGAGCGGTGCCACGGTCGACCTCGAGGACGCTCATGACGCCGAGCGCAGCCGCCGATCCGAGCGCTCCGAACACGAGCGCGAACGTGCGGTCGCGCCCAGCATGCTGCGGATGCCGATGCCGCCCATGGTGCTCTTCAGATAGACTGAAGCAGGCGATGTCGATGACGACGTACTGGACCGTTTCGGCGCAGCGATGGCGGCTATGCGCATGATCGGGTCGGCGATGAGCGCGTGCTCGAGCCGAACAAGAGCGTGAACGCGATGGATGCGACAGCCGAAGCTGCCATATGATCGCGGCGTAGACGCCCATGCGTCTTGTGGGCGGAAAACGCCTTCTGCAGATAGGCGTGCTCACGCCGTAGAGCGGCAGCGCGAGCGCGAGGAATGCAAGCAGCTCGAGGGGTCTGCAGGATGCCTGCGTCGAGAACGCGCCGCCGATGTGGGTGCCAAGGTGACGAGCGGCGCCGCGAGCGACCGCGAGATACATGGCGAAGGGAACCATGAAGAAGATGATCTGCGACGTGCCCGGAGACGATGCCGCGTTTGAATCCTTCCAGATCGTCATGCGTGAGAACATCTCGGCGATCTCCGTGAACATGGCCGCGCGATGGGAACGGTCAGAACGAGTAGGGAAGCGTGTACCACGTGGCGCGCAAAAGGCGATGATGGTGGATGGCCCTGTTGTCGAAGGCGTTGTGGTCACGAGGCGGCGTTCTTGACCGATACGATGGCGAGCCCCACTGACTCATCACGATGGTGGCGGGCACGCCGATGGACAGCGTCTCGATGAGCGCGCGGGTCCTGAGATCGATATGAGGGCGGAGTGATGCCCGTTGCGCCCGGAGCGTTGATTCGGATGGCCATATCTGCACGAAGATGCCCAGCGGATTGCCGATGGCGCGATGCTAGCTTTCGCGGCTTCGGGATCGCTCTGCGCGAAAAAGGCGGCCAGCACGAACGTCGTCGTCACGATGACGCTGTTGAAGATGGGCGCCGCGCGCTCCAGAGATAGTCGCGGGATGCGTTCTGAAGGCCGCTTACGATGGAGGACACAGGCCGTAGAACAGGATCTGCATCGAAAAGAACCGGAAGAAGAAGATCGCATCGCCCGGCGGTCGACTGGTCGTTCAGGAAGCTCTGCGTGTAGATTGAGCTTGAGGCGCCAGGCAGGTGCAGACGAGCGCTGCGATGCCGAGGACGACGGACGTGATGCTGCCCGCAGCAGATTGCTCGCGTACTCGCTGCCGCCCCTTCTCCGAGGCGCCTTTCGACCGACACGTACACGGGCAGAAACGCGCGGTCACCAGCATGTGCCGCCGATGACCATCTCGTAGAGCATCTCCGGCAGGTTGTTGGCCACCTGATAGAGCTCTCGCGAGCATCGTCGAACCGAGCGCGAAGCGCCATGGCCCATGTGCGCAGGAAGCCCGTGACACGGGAGATGATGACGGTTGCTGCTGATGAAGCGCCGCAGCGCCGCCGATAGTGACGGATGCCGCCGAAGGTTTCTGTCGGAGGGCGCGCCTTCGCGCCGTGGCGGAATTACGGCCATGCATATCGCGCTTCCGTATTGGGCAGGTATAATGCGAGTTATGTGCATGATAGCTTCTGAGCGTCGCATGGAAACGAGGCGAAATGAACATCCCTGATTATCCGCAATAGCGCGAATCCTCGATGCTCTCTTCGCCGCGTCCGACGCGCTCTCGCCGCGCCTGACTGCGCCTGCGGCATCGCGCATGCCGGAGACCGAAAGCCTCTTCCATCGAGTCGCTCTCCGAAGAGCGCCGCTGCGCTTTCGGTGCCCGCCTTCGACATGGTGGTGTCACCTCGGCGGCGACGGCACGATGCTTCATTCCGCGCGCCCGGTCGGCGAATCCAAGCGTTCCGATCCTCGGCATCAATCCTCGGTCATCTCGGCTTTCGGCGTCGATTCCGGCCGACGGGAAGTCGAGGCCATCGTCGCCGCCGTGATCGCGGGAGACGTCGAGCGCGAGGAGCGCGAGCCCGACCATCGAGCTCACGACCGCCGAAGGTGCGTCTCGCCTCGATCTGCGCCCTGAACGAGCTCGCGGTGGTCACGCGTGGAGCTCTCTCGGACGCGTCATCAGCTTCGGATGAAGCGATCTCGGGTACGCATCCTCATGGAGCTGGCGCGGCGACGGCCCCATCGCGCAGACGGCCACCGGCCTCGACCGGCGGTTATGCCCCTCTCGGCAAGGCGGCCTTCGCGGCGCCCTGACTCCGCGGGCTGATCGCGCCTCTTCGTCCCGCATACTGCTCCAGTCGTACGCGTCGTGACCGATCCGGACGACGTGCGTATATCGACCTGACGCAACCCGGAAAGCCGCGAGGCGAGCCTTCGTCGATGGGGAGCTCATCACGCGCCCGATGAGCCGATCGAACACGCGACCGTCCGCCGCACGCCGATCGCCGACGGTGCCCTTCGCTACAAGCGCGAGAACTTCATCGCGAAATCGCCGGCACATTCTTCGGCACGAAAGACCAGAGGGATAGCGCGATCCATGGCAGTTAATATCTTCGTGACCGGCGGCGTCGTCTCGTCGCTCGGCAGCGCATCACGGTCGCATCTCCTCGGCCACCTCTCGCGCGCGCGGGTATCGCGACCATGCAGAAGATGGATCCCCTGCCTGAATCGTCGATCCGCACGATGAGCCCGTTCGCGATGGCGAGGTGTTCGTCGCACCGACGACGGCCAGGAGACGGATCTCGATTCTTGGGCATTACGGAGCGCTTCATCGACGAGAGAGCCTGACCCGGTGATTCCACCTCACCCAAGGTTCCGATCTACGTCAGAGCCTGATCGCTCAGGAACGTCGCGGCGATTTCCCTCGGCGGGCACGGTTCAGGTCATCTGCGTCACGAACGCCATCAAGGAGCAAGTCGTGCGCTGCATTGCCGACCAGTCGGGCGCCGACATCGTCATCTCCCGAGTATCGGCGGCACGATAGGCGATATCGAGTCAGCCGTTCATCGAGGCCGCGCGTCAGTCTGGCAAGAAGGAAACGCCGACGGGAGACGTCGTTCTTCGCGCATGTCACGCTCTGTGCCCTACATCAAAGCGTGCCGCCCACGAGGTGAAGACCAAGCCGACGCAGCACAGCGTCAAGGAGCTCCGCTCGCTCGGCGTCCAGCCCGACTTCATCGTCTGCCGTTCCGACTGGCGACATTCCGCGATGTGCGTGCAAGACGATCGCTCTGTTCTGCGACGTGGCGCCCACCGATGTGTTCTCATGCATCGATGCATCGAGCATCTATGCGGTTCCTCCGCGCTGCATGACCAGGGAATTCGATGTGCGCGTGCTCTGCTCAGCTGGGCCTTGAGGCCCACGCCATCGATCTGACGCCGCTTTCCTTGTTCCTCGAGGCGCAGCGGAGCTGCGAGAAGGACGTTACCATCGCCGTGGTGGGCAAGGCGTGAGCCTTCCGGATGCCTATCTTCCATCACGGAGGCGCTCACATGCGGGCGTATTGACGAGCACCAGGGTCGACGTGCGTTTCGTGACGCCAGCAGGTCGATGGCGATTCGGCTGACCGCTTCGTCCGATTGCGACGGCATCTCGTTCCCGGCGGCTTCGGCCACCGCGCGTTCGCGAGGAAAGATCGCGGCCATCACGCGCGCGAGCACGGCGTTCCTCTTCGGCATCTGCCTCGCCTGCAGGCTGCGGTCTGCGAATTCGCGCAATGTCGCGGGTCTTGCGGGAGCGACGTCGTCCGAGTTCGGACAGTCGGCCGCCCATCAGGTCATTTCCATCATGCCCGATCAGCTTGACGTTGTGGACAAGGGTGCGACGATGCGCCTGGGCGCCTATCCGTGCAAGCTCGTCGAAGGCACGCTGCGCGCGAGGCCTACGGCCCGAGATCGTCTACGAGCGCCACCGCCATCGCTTCGCGGTGTCGAACGCGCATCGCGACCGCCTGAAGGATGCGGGCTCGTCATCTCGGGCGTGTCGCCCGACGATCGCCTCGTCGAGATGATCGAGGCGCCTGACCATCCGTGGTTCGTCGCCAGCCAGGCCCATCCGGAGTTCAAGAGCCGTCCGACCCGCCCCCATCCGCTCTTCGCCCTCGTTCGTGGCGGCTTCCCTCGCGTACGCGAGGCTCGCTAGGCCCGATATGCCGCGCGATGTGAAAAGAAGCGATTGTCGACGAAGAGGGGCGCTCTGTGCGCCCTCTTCTTTCGTCAGTGCGCGATTTCCTCGTCGTTTCTCTCGATAGAGAAGGATCGTCGGATCTCACGGTTCGGTCGTACGCCGCGATCCGAGGATTACGTCGCCTTCTCGATTCCCGAAGGCGTGCATGTCGCGCGCGACGTGACGCGCGATGCGCTCATCCACGTCGCCGACCTGTCGGGGCGCGGATATGCTGCGGCGAGCATCGAGCGGCATGTCTCGGCCTTTAGAAGGTTCCATGGGTTTCTCGTGCGCGACGGCCTGGTCGCGTCCGATCCCGGCGCGCTTTCCTCTGCCCGGCGTTCCCGCCCGACTTCCCGACGTGCTTTCTCGATCGACCAGGTGAATACGCTGCTCGATCAGGAATTCCGTGAAGGTCCGCTCGGCGTGCGGAATGCGTGCGCCCTCGAGCTCCTCTACGGCTGCGGCCTGCGCGCAAGCGAGCTTTCCAATCTCGATGCGGGCGACGTGTTCTTGGACGAGGGAATACTGCGCATCGTGGGCAAAGGGATCGCGCGAGCATCGTGCCCATCGGCGGCAGCGCGGCGCGCTGCCTCGCATCGTATCTCGAGGATGCCCGGCCTCTTTTGCGCTCGCCGCGACGCCTGACGCCTGCGGTCATGCTCAACGCCCGCGGCGGACGGCTTTCGCGCCAGTCCGTCCACTCGATCGTGCATGAGGCGGGGCACGTCATCGGCATCAAGGATCTGCACCCCCATACCTTGCGCCACTCGTTCGCCACGCATCTGCTCGAAGGAGGCGCCGATCCCGTGCGATCCAGGAGATGCCTGGGCATTCAGATATTTCCACGACGCAGATCTACACGCATGTCGACCGCACGCACGTGCGAGGAATTGAGCTGCTCACCCCCGCGCCAAGGCCGCGTTCTGATCCCGTCCATCCATCCGCGGCGATCGGCAGACCTGCGTCGGTGACGGCACGCCGTCGCGCCTTCGGGTTCGGCGGCGTGCGCGCCACACATTCTTCATCGCGGGCTCCGCTTCCTCTCACGGACCATATCAGGTCCTATTCTTCGACCCCCTATATCTTCCCGGGCTTGGCTCGGCATGTCTTCGCGCAGGTCGGTGTGGATTGAAAAGGAGGGTATGACATCAAGGTGGGGGATTTTTCTTTGCGATGTGGGAGAAAGTGGGATAAAATGCGACCACTGGATTGAATGCATTCGACAGAGAGAAGAGGCAGGGTCCCATGACCGCTTTGTTCGGCGAATACCGCCACAAAGTCGATGCAGCGGCGTCTGACGCTTCCATCGCCGTTTCGCAGGAAGGCATTGACCGAGGAAACCTAGCCTCGTCAATCGTGGTTCCCAGCACCAAGAACGAGTTCTTGTCGGTCACACCGCCAGGAAAGGCTTGGGCTACGGGCTGACGCCCTGTTCGAAAAGCGCGGCAGCGCTTCAATCCGAGCGACAGGATGGCATGTCTCGCGCGCATCGAAGCTGAACGCGCCAGCACCGTGTCGCGCGCGATCGTTTAGCGTCGGTCGCCTCGCATCAACCTTGCGCCCAAAGCAGCGCGAGCCGGCATTCTTGACAAGGACTTGTCGTGCTCATCGGCAACACCGGACCACTTCGAAATCTGGGATGCGGCGAAGCGTTGGGACGAGTTCCAGAGCGGCATCGATCTCGATGCGCTGCTCTTTCCCCATAAGTCCCTGGCGTGAGCGGCATGACGACAGACAGTACCGGCACACACCGGTCCTGCTCGCGAGTGCCTCGAAGGACTGCTGCACTCAAACCACGGCACATCTTCGTGGACGCAACGCTCGGCGGCGCAGGACATTCTTGCGAAGCGGCTGGACGTTTGGGCGCAGACGGCCTCCTGATCGGCATCGATCAGGACGACGCGGCGCTCGCGGGCCGCAGAGCGAGCGTCCCGTGCGCTCCCCGGAGAAAGAGCGATCCGCGCATCAAGCTTCTCAAAGCAGCTTGTGATCTCGACGAGCTGTTGGTACGGGCCCAGGGTGCCGGGGATCGATGGGATTCTCTTCGACCTCGGCGTCTCCCTCCCGCAGCTTGACGTCGCTCCAGGGGGTTCTCCCTTCGGGAGGATGCTGCTCTCGACATGAGAATGGATCCGGGCAGACAAACCCGAAACGCAGCAGAGCTCGTCAACAGCGCAACCGAATCGAGAGCTCGCTCGGATCATCTTCGAGAATTCCGACGAGAAATGGGCACGCAGAATCGCGCAATTCATCGTGGCGGCGCGAGAGGATGTTCTATCGAGACGACAGGACAGCTCGTCGAGATCATCAAAGCGGCGATCCCCGCTTCGGCGCGTCGGCGCGGACATCCGGCGAAACGCGTTCCAGGCGCTTCGCATCGAAGTCAACCTCGAGCTCGATGCGCTCAAGAGGGGACTCGAGGCGGCGGTCAGGTGGTTGAACCCCTGGCGCCGCATCGCGGTCATCAGCTACTCGCTCGAGGACCGCATCGTCAAGAATCTGTTCGCGGACCTGTCTCGACGTCATCTGCCCGCCCGACCTGCCGGTCTGCGCATGCGTCGCCGATCCGTGCTCAAGGTCATGACGCGCAAGCCCGCTTCTTCCTGCAGAAGGGGAGATGAGGCAATCCGCGAGCGCGCAAGCTAGCGGATCGCGTGCAGAAGAAGCGTACGCGGGGCGATGAATCAGGAAGGAGGGGTTAGAGCATGGGCGAAAGGAACACGCATCGCATGGGCGGCCGGCCGCAGGCCGCGCGGTCTCGTATGCGCGCGGGTATTACACGCACGGCGCCGAGGCCCCGGACTTCGATCGCGCCACTACCGTCCCCGTGTCGACGTCGTGCCCGGCCGCCGCATGCGGCCCGATATCGTCACGCCCCTCGAGCGTCATCGCCTGCGTGGCCATCGTCCTCGTCGCCGCCGCGATCGTCGCGGCGTTCGCCATGGTGCGCGTGACGCTCACCGCGGAAAGCGTCAGCATGTCCATGGAACGATTCCGTCGCCGCGCAGATCGATTCCGCGCGACGCTCGGCAACGACCTCGAGGTCCAGCAGCGAGCCGGCTTGCCAACGCGACTATCATCCGTTCGCAGGCATCGCGCTCGGCATGGCCGCTCCCCGTCGCCACGAGCGTCGTGACGCTCGACGACGATGTCGTCTCCACCGATTCCGACGGCAATCTCCCTTCCGGAGAGCATCGAAGCCATCGCAGCCCGGGGTAGCCTCTATGGCCTGGAAATTGCTTTGCTCGACGACGGCGCGCCGTCCCTGTCGCGCCGAAACTCGTGCTCGCCGCTTTCGGCGGCATCGCGGCGTTGTGGTCGGGACGCCTTTTGCATCTCCAGGTCGCGAAAGCGGATGAGTATCTCCCGATGGCAGAGGCGTCGCGCACGGTATCCTACGACGTGCCCGCCTGTCGCGGAACGATCTGCGACCGCAACGGCAATGTGCTCGCGACGAGCGTCGACGCGACCACCGTCTACGTGAACTCCCGCGAGGTTTCCGATCCCTGCTAGGCGTCGCCGCGGCGCTCGCCGATGCCTTCGGCGGCACGCAGGACGATTATCGCGAGCCGTGACGCAGGATTCCACCACTCGTCTAGCGTCAAGCGCAGCCGACGCCGATGCGGCGAAGGCTTTGCGGAGCCAGGGCTTTCCGGCGTTCACTCATCGGAGACACCAAACGCATCTACCCGTACGGCTCGACGGCCGGCCAGGTCGTCGGTTTCACGAACATCGACGGCGAAGGCGTGTCGGGACCTCGAGCTTTTCTGACGACGACATCCTGCGCGGAGAGAACGGACGCACGTCCTACGAGATCGGAGCCGACGGCACGTCGATTCCCGACGGCAGCAAGGTTGAGAACGAGGCCGTCGACGGCGAGGACATCATCATATCGATAGATATCGATCATGCAGGCTTTCGTCGAGGAGAGCTGCGCGGCCAGGTCAGAACCAGGGCGGCACCGACGAAACGCGATTCTGCTCGATTCGTCGAACGGCGAGATCATCGCCGTCGCCCACGCCGTACTTCAATCCTCGGACACCCTCGAAGGGTGGAGGAGGGCGCGACGTCGGTGAAATCGATCACGAACGCCTTCGAACCCGGGTCGGTGTTCAAGACCGTGTCCGCCACCGCCATCCTCGAAGCGGGCACGATGACGCCCGATACCGTGGTCACTGCCCGACGAGCATCGCGGCGGACGAGTACCGCGTCTCGGATATGCATGATCGCCCGGAGACCGATATGACGCTGCGTCAGATCATCCAGAATTTCTCCAACGTCGGCGACTATCGCGCTCCGTGGAGGATTACCTGGGCTTCGACAGGGCTGTACGAGAAGATCAAGGCGTACGGCATGACCGAAGCGACGGGAGCGGATTATCCCGGAGAAGCGGCGGGTATCATACCGCCTCGTCGGAGTGGTCGAAGATCCAGGCGTACAACGTGACGTTCGGGCAGGGCACTAACCGTGACCCCCTGCAGATCGCACGCTTCTACGGCGCTTTGCGCAACGGCGGCGTCGCCCTGCACGCCTCACTTCCTGATCGCGAAACCCCAGATCGACGAAACGCCCGCCTACGCGAGCGCGCGCATCATCGAGAACATCGCCGCGATTCCCGACATGGTGAGCATGCTCAAGACCGTCGTCGAGGAGGGAACCGGCGTCGACGCCGCCATAGACGGCTTCTCGGTCGCGGGCAAGACGGGCACGGCGGAATACGCCGTCGAGGGCGGAGGCTACGAGAAGTACGCCGCGAACAAGGACTTCTGCGGCTTTCTTCCCGACTCCAGCTCGCCTTTGGTGCTTCGCGGAGGTCGACCACGTTTACGACGATTCGCCGGCCACGCCGCTGTTCCACGATATAATGTCGTTCGCCATCGACCGGTACCGGGTCGTCGAGTAAACGCAGCGCACGCCCGAAGGCCAGGTCGACCAGTGAGGTGTCACGGATTTTTCAATCGAAACAGCGGTGAGGAGGATCGGCGCGCGCATCGTCGTCGAGCCTTCGTCCCCGCTTTCGCGCGTCTCTTCGATCACATGGGATTCCCGTGCGGTCGAGCAGGGAGGCGCCTTCTTGCGCTGGAAGGGCGCCCGCGTCGACGGGCACGATTTCGCCGGCGCGGCCATCGCCGCCGGCGCGGCCCTCGTCGTCGTGACGGACGGATCTCGCCGGAGCAGGCGCTCGCCTTTGCACGCGAGGCGGGCTGCTGCATTGCGCGCGTGCCCGACGCGCAGCAGGCCCCGTCCGCGCTTCGCCTCGGCCTGGCGCGAGGAACCATCCGCCCATGTCGTGGGAGTGACGGGGTCGGTGGGCAAGACCACGACGCGCGGGCTTGCGGCGCAGGTCCTTTCCGCCCGCTTCAAAACCGAATCCACCAAGGGCAATTTCAACAACGAGCTCGGCCTTCCTCTCACGGTCCTGACCGCGCCCAAGGACTGCGAGGCCCTTTGTCGTCGAGATGGGCATGGACGGCAGGGGCCAGATCGCTCCGCCTTGCCGCCGTCGCACGGCCCGAGCGCGCGATCGATCACGAACGTGGGGACCGCGCATTCGAATACCTCGGCACGCGCGAGAACATCGCCCGCGCAAAGGCCGAGATAGCCGAAGCCCTGCCCGACGGCGAAGGGGTCGCATCTCGCGGCGGACGGCGAATTCACCGATTTCACTCATCGAGCACGCGCGCGCCTGGCCGAACGCGGCATCCGCGTCGCGCTTCGGCGGCGAAGGGCACGCATCCGACGTCTATGCGACCGAGGTGGCGTTCGACGCCGAAGGCCGTCCGACGTTCGTGGATGCATGCGCAGGGCGAATCCCTGCGCATGCGCGCTGCTGCGCGGTGCGCATAACGTGCAGAACGCTCGCGGCGCAGCTGCGATCGGGCTTTCGCACGGGATGTCCCTTCCCGATGTCCGCCATGACGCTCGCGGGCGTGCAGGCCCAGGCGGGCTGTCAGGCGCTGCTGCGCATGCCGGAAGGCTACCGTCTGCTCGACGACGCTTATAATGCGAGTCCCGAAAGCATGGCGGCGTCGCTTTCGGTCCTGTCCTCGTTTTCGACGTCGGGATCGCGCATCGCGGTGCTCGGCGACATGGGGGAGCTCGGATCCGCTTCCGACGCGGGGCACGACTCTGTGGGCGTGCGGTCGCAGAGGCAAAGATCGATGCGCTCATCTGCGTCGGTCCGAAATCCCGCCGCATCGCGCACGCAGCGCGCGCGGCCGGGATGGATCCGGCCCTGCATCCAAGAGGTCGACGACGCGGATACCGCCCGTGAGGCGCTTTCGCGCATCGTGCGCGCCGGCGACGTCGTGCTGGCGAAGGCCTCTCACTGCATGGGATTGAGCAAGCTTGCCGAAGGAGCTGTCGACTGATGCTCTTCAACCATTTCTCGTCATATCCGACCTTCCAGGTCTTTTCTCGGTTCATCGCGGCCGCGGCGCTCACGATGGTCATCATGCCCGCGTGGATCAGCTGCTGAAGCGGACCCATGTCGGCCAGCAGGTCCGCGCCGACGGTCCCTGAAAGCCACCTGGTGAAGCAGGGCACGCCCACGATGGGCGGCGTCATCATGCTCGTCGCGGTCATCATCACGACGCTGCTCGTCGCCACCCGTCCCTAGAGCTCGCATCCGCGCTCGTCGCGACGATTCTCATCGGGGCGCTCGGCCCTGTTCGACGCGACGCATCGAAGGTCGTGCACGAACGCTCCCTCGGATTGACGCCCAAAGGCAAGCTCATCGGTCAATTCACGGTGTCCATCCTCTCACGCTCGTCGTCGTCAACGTATGCCACGTCGCGCCCACGGTGCAGATTCCGTTTCGCCCGTCATCGACCCGGCGTTCTGACGACGACGCTGCCCATCGCGGGCGGCATCGACATTCCCTGGCTCTATGCGGTCTTCTGCGCGATCCTTTTTGGCCGGCATGAGCAACGCGGTCAACCTGACCGACGGGCTCGACGGCCTGGCGGCGGGCACGGTCATGGTGTCCATGCTCGTCATGGGAGCCATCGCCTCACGCATCCGACATCCCTGCCTCTCGCGGTGTTCGGCGCCACGATCGCGGGCGCCTGCGTCGGGTTCCTCTGGTTCAACGCTCATCCCGCCGATATCTTCATGGGCGACACCGGATCCCTCGCGCTCGGCATGGCGCGCTCGGCCGCATCGCCATAATCACGAAGACCGAGATCGTATCCCTCATCGTCGGCGGCCCTTCGTCGCCGAGGCCTCTTTCGGTCGTCATGCAGGTGCTGCATCACCGTCGCACGCACACGCGCATCTTCCTGATGGCGCCTTTGCACCACCACTTCGAGAAGAAGGGATGGAGCGAGGTCAAGGTGGTCATCCGTTTCGGATCATCTCCGCCGTGCTCGCGGGCATCGGGTTCTCGATCTCTTCATCCAACCGTTCGTCTCGTAGAAGGAGCGAAAGGTGCGTGACGGCAGGATCATGCGCATCGTCCTCGCATCGCGAGGCACAGCGGAGACAGGCATCATCCCGTGCGCGTCGCATGCGAACGGTGCGGATGGGCGAGGAGGTATGAGCATGGACGGCCGATACATCGAAGGACGCGGCGGCGCCCGCCGATCTGGGCGACGTCTGCGCTCGGCTTCGGCAAGAGCGGACGGGCGGTCTGCACATACCGCCTCGATCGTCTGGGAGGCCGCGTCAAGAGCCTGACGGTCGCCGCGGGCGATCGGGACGACGACGCGATGCCCTTCGCGAACGCTCAGCATGGAGCGCGGCGCACGCGTCGTTTTCGACACGTTCACCTGATGAGCGCTACGACATCTGCATCGCCAGCCCCGGCATATCCCAGTTCTCCCGCTTCTACGAGAATGCGCAGGCCGCATCCTCCGAGATCGTGAGCGAGGTCGAATTCGCGTGGCGCGAAAGCCGCCCGATTCCCCGCTGGGTCGCCATCACGGGCACGAACGGCAAGACCACCACGACGACGCTCACCAAGCTCATCGTCGACGAGGCGGGGCTTTCTGCGGTCGCCGTCGGAAAACATCGGCGACACCCGCATCGAGGCCGTCGCGGCCGATGCGGCCGACGTGTTCGTGACCGAGGCGAGCTCGTTCCCAGCTCGCGTCCACCGTCCTTCTTCGCACCCGATGCCGCCGTGCTTCTGAACATCACGCCCGATCATCTGTACTGGCATATGACCTTCGAAGCGTACGTGGCGGCGAAGAAGCGCGCATACGCCAATCTCGCGGCGACGGCAGGCGTGCTCGCCATCGACGCCGTGACCGACGTCTCGCGCGCCTGCGTGAAGCGAGCTGGCATCCGATCCCGCGCGCGGCTTCTCGTACGTGCCGCTCGGATGCGCCGCCGGTCTCGGAAGCAGCATGAAGGATGCGTGCGGCTTCGGAGAACGCCGCCTCGTGCATGACGGCATGCTGCGCATCTGCTTCGGCGACGAGGCGATCGATCTCGTGAGCATCGACGAACCCGGCATCAAAGGCGATCACAACGCTTCGAACGCGCTGGCCGCTTCGTGCGCCGCGCTTGCGCTCGGCATCGAGCCCGAGACGATCCGTCGAGCCCTGCGCGCCTTCTCCTCCCTCGAGCACCGCACGGAACCCTGCGGCGCCGTCGCCGGCGTCGCATGCGTGAACGATTCCAAGGCGACCAACGTCGATGCGACGTTGAAGGCGTTCGCATCGTTTCGCGGTCCGTCGTCGCTCTTCCTTCTGGGAGTGGCATGACAAGGGCACCGACCTCTCGCCGCTCGTCGAGGCGGCTAAGGACGGCTGCAAGGCGGTCGTGTGCTTCGGTGCCGCCGGCCGCCGGTTCTACGATGCGTTCGACGGCTCGGGGGTCAGGCGCGTGCTTGTCGAGCACATGGAAGACGCGTTCGATGCGGCGTTCGGGCTTGCGGTTCCGGGCGATACCGTCGTGCTTTCGCCTGCGTGCTCCTCGTTCGACGAATTCGACTCCTTCGAGCATCGCGGTCGCGTGTTCAAGCAGCTCGTCGCATTCCGCGCGGGACGGGGATAGCGGCATATGGCACGAATGGTCTACGATATCGATCGCGATTCCCGACGCGATGCCGACGCCCGCGGCGTGCCGGCGTCGGTCGTGCGGCGCCGCGTCTCCTGCTCATCGCCGTGGCATTGCTGTTGACGATGCTCGGGCTCGTCATGGTGTTCTCCGCCTCCACGGTCGAATCCATCAGTCAAGGCAAGGGCATCTTCTCGTACGTGAGCAAGCAGGCCTTCTTTCGCTCATCACGGGCGTCGGCATCGCCGTCGTCCTCGCACGCGTTCCGTATCATGTCTGCCGGCCGCGCGACCGACGTCGCGGGTCGCGGCGCTGCTATCCCCTGTTCGCGGTCGCCGTCGCCGGCAAGGTCATCTACGGCGCGAAACGATGGCTCATCATAGGGCCCATCAGCATCCAGCCTCCGAGTTCGTGAAGACGCCTACGTCCTGCTCGCCGTGCGCATCATGGTGCAGTGGCGCGACGGGACGCTTCGAGGGAAGCGGGACTGGCGCTCTCGATCGCCGTCGCGCCTGCTTCTGCCCATCCTCATCCTGTATCGCACGCAATCCGACCTCGGCTCCATCGATGATCATCGCCGTCGGCATCCTGGCGGTGCTCTGGTTCGGCGAGATTCCCCTGCGCTTACTTCCTCGGCGTCGTCGTTCTTATCGTCTGCGCCGGCGTTTTCACGTTGACCGTGGATACCGCTCGGACCGCATTTCCGTTTGGCTCGACCCATGGAACGACGGGCAGGGCGGCTACGGCACGGGGTTCCAGATGATCCGCTCGTTCTACGCGTTCTCGTCGGGCGGGCTGTTCGGTCTGGGTTTGGGGAATGCGCAGAGAAGTTCCTCTACCTGCCTGAGCGGGAAACCGACTTCATCTATTCGATCATCGGCGAGGAGCTCGGCTTCGTAGGCGCCTTCGCGGTCATCGTGCTGTTCCTGGCGTTTCTGCACGCGGGCTTGCGGATCGCCGACGGCGCGCCGGACGAGTTCGGCCGCCTTATGGCGTCGAGCCTCACGGTCATGCTCGTGTTCCAGGCATTTCTGAACATGGCCTGCGCCACGGGCATCCTGCCCACGACGGGAAAGCCGCTGCCGTTCATCTCGTCGGGCGGCTCGTCGCTCTGGTCGTCGTTCATCGTGGTCGGACTGCTGCTTTCGATATCGCACGGTTCGAACGTCCTGACGCCGCACGAACGCCGTCGCAACGACTTCAACGTGGTCGCCGTCGACCGCGGCGCGCGAGGCGGCTCGGCGCGCCCGTCGCGCATGGCGGGCGGCGCGACGCTTGCGTCCCGCGCAGGACGCCTTCGGATATCGGGTTTGCCGGCGCACAGGCCGCGCCGTGCGATGCGAGGCTCTGGGGAATCTGGAGAAGGGGACGCAGATGAGGATCGTTCTTACAGGCGGCGGGCACCGCGGGGGCATCAACCCGGCGCTCGCGCGTTTGCCGAGCGCCCTCGAAGCCGACGGGCACGAGGTCTGCCACGCGGGCACGCCCGCAGGCGTCGAAGCGCGCCTCGTGCCGCAGGCGGGCATCGCGTTCTTCCCCTCGAGGGACAGGGTTCGATCGGGAGCGTCCTTGGACGATCGCATCGTCGACCGTGAAGTTTACGCTTCGAGCCTGAGGGCCCGTTCGTGGATGAAAGGAAGATGCGGCCCGACGTCGTCGTCTGCTTCGGCGGCGGCGTATCCATCCCAGTCGGATTCGCCGCATCGCGCCCTCGGCATCCCCGTGGTCGTGCACGAGCAGAACTCGGTCATGTGACATGGCGAACCGATTCTATAGTGAAGCGCGCGCGCAAGGTCGCGCTCACCCATGCCGTGACGGAAAAGGACGTGAGGCCGGGGACGGCGTCGTGACGGGCAATCCGGTCAGATCGAGCGTGGTCACGTCGACGCGCGCCCAGGGCCGAGATGCTCGGCGTGCCCGAGGATGCGACGCTGCTCGTTGTGTTCGGCGGCAGCCTCGGCGCCAGCATGTCAACGAGGCGGTCTGCCGCCTGGAAAAGACGGTCCTCGCCGTCGACGGCCTCTTCGTCGTCCACGTGCGGGCACGGGCAATTATGAGGAGTATCGGCGTGCGCCCTGGATCTGGACGATGCCGAGAAGGGAGCGCCGGAGCCGCCCTACCAGGACCGACGGCATGCCTGAGGTGCTCGCCGCGGCCGATGCGGTGCTGTCCCGCGGGCGCGACGTCGTCCCCTGGCCGAGATCGCGGCCATCGGCGTCCCCGCGCTCCTCGTCCCGTTCCCGTACGCCGCGGAGGACCATCAGACCACCAACGCGCGCTCTGTATGGAAAGCGGCGCGGCGCGCATGATCGCGGATGCGGACATCGACGGCGAGAACGCGGCCCGTCCTGCTCGAGCTCGTCTGCGACGAAGGTTGCGCGCTCCATGCGCGCGAGGCGGTGCGCGGGGCGGGTGCGCGGAATGCAGCCGTCGCGCTCGCGAACGTGGTATATTCCGTCGTTGGCGTTTTAGGGCGCCGCGTCCTGACGGTCGCGTCCGTCGTCTATCGCTGGTTCGGCTCTAGGGAGATATTCATGAATGCAGGTTTCGAATGTGCGACGCGTCCATTTCGTCGGCGTCGGCGGGTGGCATGAGCGGTAGCGCGTCGCCGCCGATTTCGGCATGGCGGTTTCCGGATCCGACATGGCGACGTCCGCATCACCGACCAGCTCTGTCGCTGCGGGCATCCGCGTGTTCGTCGGCCACGATGCCGCCAACGTCGATCCCGCATGCGACGTCGTCGTGGCGTCGACCGCTGTTCCCGACACGAATCTGAAGTCATGCGCGCCCGCGAGCTCAGGATTCCCGTTTGGCAGCGCGCGCATATGCTCGCCGAGCTCGGACGCGCAAGAAGACCCTGGCGGCCGCCGGGACGCACGGAAGACGACGACGTCCTCGATGCTCGCCGGAGCCGTATCGATGCGCTCGGGCTCGATCCGACGTTCATCGTCGGCGGCATGGTCGACGCCTATCGCACGAACGCGAAATCAGACGGGAGATCTATTACGTCGTCGAGGCCGACGAGAGCGACGGATCGTTCTTAACCTTTCGCCCCTACGTCGCGCTCGTCACCAATGTCGACCGACCATCTCGACCACTACGTGGGCGGCATCGACGAGATCCGCGCGACGTTCAAGACGTTCATGGCATCGGTTCCCCGCCGACGGGGCCCTCGTCGTCTGCGGCGAGGGACTCATCGCTTGCGGAGCTTGCGGAATCGACCGGGCGCCGCGTCGTGTCCTACGGCTTTTCCTCGGCATGTGACGTGCGCGTGTCCGAATACGCCACGCATGGCGTCTCCAGCACGTTCACGCTGAGCTTCCCGACGGCACCGTCGTCGAGAGCGGCTTTGGCCAAGAATCCCGGTCGCCATAACGCCTGAATGCGGCGGGCGTGCTCGGCGTCATCTGGGCGCTCTCGCCTCGACGTCGCATCCGCGTCCGGCGGGCATCGCGTCTATTCGGGGCGTGCGTCGCCGCTTCGATCCAGGCGAAGCTGCAGGCGTCGGGGTCGTCGACGACTATGCGCATCACCCGACGGAGATCGCCGCGACGCTTGCTGCCGCGACGAGCCTCGATTTCAATCGCGTGCATGTCATCTTCCAGCCGCATCGCTATTCCCGCACCGCATCCCTCGCCGACGAATTCGGTCCGGCGTTCGCGGGCGTCGATTCCCTTTACGGTTCTCGGCGTCTACGTGGCGGGCGAGGATCCTATCGAAGGGGTGAGCGGCAGGCTCGTCGCCGATTCCGTCCGCGCGTGCGGCTCGGTTTCCGACGTGTCCTACATCGAGGATTTCGACGAGGCGATCCGTTCCGTCGTCGATCGGGCCCGGGAGGGCGACCCCGTCATCACGCATGGGCGCGGGCAGCGTCACGAAGCTCGGCCCCGGCATCGTCGACGCGCCTCGGCGCGCTAGGGGCTTCGGTGATGGCGTCCCTCTCGCCTGCCGCCTTCGTTTTCGAGTTCGTGCTTGAAAACGAGCCGCGAGCAGGCATACGACCCATCGCATCGGCGGGCCGGCGCGCGCGTACGTTCGCGCCGATTCCCTTCGCTCGCTCGTCGACGCCATCGACGCTCACGCGCATCCGCGGCCTCGCGGTGGCTCGTTGCGGGCGGGGAAGCAACCTGCTCGTGTCGGACGAGGGATCTGGACGGCGTCGTGATCTCGCTCGGCGCCGAGTTCTCGTCGCGCCGCCCGCGACGATCCCGACGATCGTCGGCAGCGCCGCACGCCCGCTTTCAGGCGTCGTGCGCAAGGCGTTCGAGGCCGGACGGTCGGGTATGGAATTCGCCGTCGGCACGCCCGGATCGATCGGCGGCGCGCTCGCATGATGCGGGAACGCAACGAATCCATCGGATGCGCGTGAAGTCGGTGGTCTCGTATCGCCCCGGCATGGGTCTCAAGCGATACGATGCGCTCGGATATATCCTGGGGTATCGGTCCTGTTCACTCCGTCTGACGAGATCGTTTGAGTGCGAGCTTCGACGAAGCCCGGGATGCGATGATCAAGGCGCGCATGGAGGGGCCATGGCGCGGCGTCGCAAGACGCAGCCGCTCACGTTCGCTTCGTGCGGCAGCGTGTTCAAGAATCCCGAAGGCGAATCGGTCGGCCGCCTGATCGAAGGCGTGGGCCCTCGCGGGCCGGCGATGCGGCGATGCGCAGATATCGGATCTTCATGCCACTCATCGTGAACCTGCATGCGCATGCTTCCGACGTCGTTTCGCTTATGCGCGTTCAAAACGCCGTACGCGTCGAATACGGCATCGACCTGAACCGGAGGTCGCCTGGATTCGCGTAGGAGCATATCCGACCGATCGTCCGTGCGAACGGGCGTTCCTCATCGCGACGCCCCCAGGCCGCCTCCCGTTCGACCCGTCCCGCACGCAGGGCCTCAACTCAGCCTGTTCGGCGCTCCGAGCAGCGGGTCCGAGCGCCTGCATGCCGCCCGTGCGGCACGGGAGGGCTCCGGCCTGACGTCGATGCGCGTCGGCGATATACGCCGCAACGACCGCATCCGTCGCGATCAGGAGCGCCGGCGCGGAGTCGCACGGCGTCGGCCGTTCTCGTCGCGATCGCGGTATTCCTCGTCGCGGGCGCGGCGGCCTATTCCTCGAATCTTTTCGCCATCGAGGACGTTTCGGTCCGAGGGTCGAGCATCTACCCGAGGAGATGAGCCGGCTTTGCGGCCATTCCTGGACACGACGCTTCTGCGCGTCGACACGGGCAAGATCGAGGCGAACATCCTGCGGGATGCGTGGATCAAGTAAAGGCGATAGGCTCCGCGCGGATTCCCCGAACACGTCTGTCATTTCCGCGACCGGAATCGATCCGATAGCGGCGGACGGTCGAGGTTCTGTCCGAAGACGGATCGACAAGCGAGCTGGGCCACTGCCGACGACGGGCTGTGCAGGATTCCCTGACCAGACGCGCCGAGGACGGGCCATAGAGCCCCGCCGATCTGACGACGATGCCGCGCATGCGCTCGCCATCACCGACGTCGCCTACGGCCTGCGCCCCTGAAGTCGGGTCGACCTGCACCGATGCGAGCGTCAACAACGCGCTTGCCATCGTTCCGGCATGACGACCGAACCTATGACCAGGTGAAGCAGATATCCGCCTCGTCCTCGGACAACGCGACGCTCACGCTCGATTCAACCTGGAGATCGCCTTCGGCGCTGCGGAGGACATTCGCGACAAGGGAACGCGTCTGCCTGCAGATCCTAAGGACAACGAAGGATCGGTCGCCTATATCAACGTGCGCGTGGCGAGCAGCCCCACCTGGCGTTCCGTTTGATCGCAGCGCATTCCCGCGTATGTGCCTTGGCGCATCGGCGCGTCTGATATGCCTGCTCGCGCTGTGCCTGTCGGTCTCTTCGTGTAAAGTGAACCTGCTATGCCTCGTTTGAATGGGGCAGCGCACGAACACGAAAAGCGTTTCATCGAGGCTCGACGGTACGTATCGGTTTTTCTGAGGAGACTATGTCTAATTCTATGGGTTCGGAGCACCTCGCCGTAATCAAGGTGGTCGGGCGTCGGCGGCGGCGGAACCAACGCGGTCAACCGCATGGTCGATGCCGGAATCAAAGGCGTCGAGTTCATCGCCGTCAACACCGACAAGGAAAGCTCCTCCTTTCCAATGCCGACAAGACCATCCATATCGGCGAAGAGCTGACCCGCGGTCTCGGTGTGGGCGTTTCGTCCGAGATCGGCTGTCAGGCCGCCAGGAGTCGGGCGGAAATCGCCGACGCGGCTCGCGGCCGCCGACATGATCTGTGACCGCCGGCGAAGGCGGCGGCACCGGCACCGGCGCCGCGCCCGTCGTCGCCGAAATCGCGCGCGAGCAGATCGGCGCGTTGACGGTCGCGTCTGACCAAGCCGTTCAGCTTCGAAGGAGAGCGTCTTCGTCGCAACCCAGGCCGAACAGGGTTGCGATCTGCTTGCGCAGAAGGTCGACACCGCTCATCGTCATTCCGAACGACCGTCTTCTCGAGGTCGTCGACAAGAAGACCTCCATGCTCGACGCCTTCCGCCCGCCGACGACACGCTGCGCCAGGGCATCCAGGGCGTGACCGACCTCATCACCATTCCCGGCCTGATCAACCTTGACTTCGCCGACATCCGCACGGTCATGAAGGATGCGGGCACGGCCATGATGGGCATCGGCTTTGGCCCGCGAGAACCGCGCCGTCGAAGCCGCGACCGAGGCCATCAACTCAATCTCGAAGCCTCCATCGCCGGGGCGAGCCGTGTGCTCTTTCTCCATCGCCGGCGAAGCCCGACCACGCGCGCCGAGGTCGATGCGGCTGCGCGCGCCATGGAATCCGTCGTCGACGAGGATGCCAACATCATCTACGGCCAGATCGTGGACGAGAGCCTGGGCGATCAGATCGCATCACCATCATCGCGACCGGTTTGCGCGCACGAACCAGTCGGCCATCGACTTCGAAAGCGCCCGCAGCGACCTATTCCGCCTCACCGCCGCTGCGAAGCCCGCCGCCAAGCAGAGTTTCTGCGCGACACCTATACCTCGAATTCCAGCCATCCGACGTCTCCCGCCGCCTGTCGGCGTCCGCGTCGAGCCGCGTGACTCGACGAGGACTACATCCCCGACTTTCCTCCGCCGCCGCCAAGCGGGCGCCGAGGACCGAGATCGATGCATGCAGCCCCGAGTTTCTTCCCTGCCGCTTCCGCGGCTTGCGTGCTGGGGCCGGGGCTTTTCCAGCCCGCGCTCCCTCGACGAGGACCTCTTCGTCACAGGCGTGCGCGATCGCCTTCACGCGCCGTGACGGCGGCGTGACGCGCCCCCGTACACGCGGGCCTGAACCTCGGGTCGCATGTCGGGACGATGCGCGGGATGTCGCCGCGAACCGCGCGTCGTCGATGGCGGCGTTCGGCTGCCGGACGCTCGCCCGGTCAAATGCCGCATCAGGTGCACGGCGATGCCGCCGTCTCCCTGACGACGCCGCATCGTGCGAGGCAGTTATCGCCCAGGCGCGCGAGGCCGCCGATGCGCTCATCGTGCGCGATGCCCGCATCGCAGCGCTGCTCTGCTTCGCCGATTGCGTGCCTCAGATCGTCGTCGCGCCCGACGGCAGCTTCGCCGTCGTGCATGCGGGGTGGCGCGGCGTCAGCGAGCCGCATCGTCGTCAAGGCCGCCTTCGACGCTTGTCGGAGGCGATGCCTCGCGCCTATCGGGATGCAATGCGTATATCGGGCCGCATATAGGGACATGCTGCTTCGAGGTCGACGAGGAGCTGGCAGCGCGTTTCGCCGCGACGTTCGACGACGGCTGCGTGCGAGAAACGCGCCATGTGGATATGGCCCGTGCCTTGCGGCGGACCCGTGAAGGCAGGCATGGACGAGGGCGCATCTGCGATGCGGGCCTGTGCACCTACGAAGACGGGCGATCTCTATTCCTATACCGACGCGAAGGCGGAGCGTGCGCCAAGGCGCCTTCGCCTGCCGCATGAAGGACCGAAGGTGATTCCCATGGCATTGAAGCGATCGATACGACGCGATACGGACCCAGGTGGCCGATGCGTGCGTCCGCGTCGGGAAGGATGCGTCCGCCGTGCGCATCATCGGCGTGTCGAAGACCGTGGACGTCGATGCGGTTGCCGAAGCCGTTGCGGCCGGCATCGACGATTTCGGCGAGAACCGTCCCGATGAACTCGCGCGCAAGGCACGATGCGTTTCCTTCCGAGCGATGGCACTTCATCGGCAGTATACAGTCTCGCCATCTCAAGGACGTGGTGGGGCGCGCGTGCCTCATCCATTCCCTGTATCGGCCGAGCCATGCAGACAAGATCGACTCGTCTCGCGGACGCGGCGGCATCGTCCAGGACGTGCTCATCGAGGTGAACGATGGGGAAGAGAACAAGCAGGGCCTTTCCGCATCCGGAGCTCCCCGCTATGATCGAGCACTGCTTCGGGCTTGCGTACGAGCGCGTCCGCGGGCTCGATGATGGCGCCGAAGGATTCGCCTGAGGAAGCGGATGCGTCGTTCGCGCGCCTTGCGCGCATCCGCGAGGAGATGCGTCAACGCTTCGGCGCCCAGGGCTGACGCTTGACCTCGATGAGCTTTCAATGGGAATGAGCGACGACTATCTTCAGGCCATCCCTATGCGGTCTACTATGGTGAGCGATAGGCCGCGCAATCTTCAGCGATACGTATGGACTTTGGTGGCTGGAGACAGGGAAAGACAGGAAAGCATGGCGTTCAGATTCCCGAATATCGATGAGTGAAGGATCGACTCGGCCTGCCCCTCCCCGCACAACGTCCCGGCTGCGCGCTCGTCTCGCCGCGCATCATCGCGCGATGCGGACGATGAGTTCGAGCACGAAGACACGGCGAATCACGCGTACGACGATTCCGCCGACTATGCCTCAACCCGGATACGTGCGACCCGCTGGCAAGGTTAGCGCGCAGGCCGCATGCCCGCGCTCGTGACCTCTCGCGACATCTGCGTCTGTCGTCGCGCGTCCGCATACGACGACGCATCGGCCGATGCCGCGCCCGCCCGCTCTTCAGCCGGGCTCGAGAATCTGTTCTCGTCGACCGCCGAGCCCCCGCACGTCCGTCTCGGCTGCGGCCCCGAGGCGTCGCTTCGCGCGCGCTGGCACCATGGTCGTGGTTCATCCCGAAACCTACGACGATGCGGAGCGCGTCGCCACGGCGCTCAAGATGCGCAGCGTCGTCGTGCTCGCATGCGCAGCCGCCCGGATGCCTTGATGAAGCGCGTGCTCGATTTCTCGTTCGGCGCCGCGAGCGCCTTGAGCGCAGGTCGACGTCATCGCTCCGCGCGTCTTCGCGCTCAATGCCGGCGCCGCTCTGAGCGATGCCGAAAAGGAACAGCTACACGAACAGGGAATTCTATATACGCCCTACGATTCAGTACCTGATTGTCTCCATCGTTGACGTCTACCGTTCATCCTGTTCGTCTATATCATCATGTCGCGGATTCCGATGAAGTCGGGCTCATCGCCGACGTGGATGCGGCGCTCGGCCGCATATGCGATCCGTATCTCGGTATCTTCCGTCGCGTCATCCCGCCCATCGGCATGGTGGACGTTTCGCCCATCCCTGCATTCGTTGTATTACAATTGGCTGCCAGGCTGGTCGTAGCCATCTTGTAGGTCCTCGATCGCGAGGTCGGATTCGCACACGTTAAGGAGCTGTAATGGCCATCACTTCCGAAGAAATCAAAACCAGATCTTCGCGGTCAGCCGCAAGGGCTGCGATCGCGACGAGGTCGATGTCTTCCTCGAGCATGTGGCTGACGAGATCGATGGCCTGAATGCCGAGATCCGTCGTCTGACCGAGCAGGTCCGTTCCATGCGCGACGCCGATGCCGGCTCCATTGACGACGAAGCGCCCATCGATCTCGATGCCGCCTTCGCCGAGCCTGCGATCGTCGCGGAGCCCGATGCCGAACCTGCTCCCGCCGCGCCTCTGACCGAGGATGAGAAGGACGCGCGCATCGCCGAGCTCGAATCAAGCTTGCCGCGAAGTCGAGCGATGCGTCCGTCATCGCCGAGGCGCTTCGACCGCGCAGCGCTCCGCCAAGGAGGTCGCCGACAAGGCCGGAAGCGGATTCCCGCAAGATCCATAAGGACGCCGAGGCCGATGCGGCCGATATCATCGAGCGCGCCAACGTGGAGCGCGCCAAGATCGAAACGGCGATTTCCGACCTCGAGCTCGCACAAGGCCACGTGCGAATCCTACGCCGAGAGCCTGCGCGCGCCTTCATCGACGATGCGAACAGGAAGCTTGCGGATATCAACGAGGGAGCTCACGCGCAAGAAGCCGGTGCGCACCCAGATGCATTACGCGTCTCGCCGCCGCCGCACCCGCGCCGACCGGCGCCGTGGCGGCGTCGAGCGTCATCCCGCGCGCGCATGCCAGCCGGCGGCCCGCAATGCCGCTCCGGGCGCGACGCAGGTCGTCGAGCGCGATCTGAGCGGTTACGGCGATGCGTCCGATGCGTTCGACCTGGGCGATCTCGACTCAAAGACTGAAGGCGGCATGCGGCAGGCATGTGCTTCGAATGAAGAAAGGCTCCCTGATCGGGAGCCTCTTCATATGCCGTAACAGGCCTGTAAGCCGGGTTCTGGTCTTTGAAGACGGCCATTTATCTAGGGCGCCGAAGCGCCTCGAGCAGGCTACCCGCATGCACGGAGAGACGACCGTGTCGCATGCCCTATTCGCCCTTGCTTCGATGGGTTTGCAAGCCGCACCGTTACCGATGCGCTGGGTGCGCTCTTACCGCACCTTCTCAGCTTTTCTCCTGCCGACGTCAGAGACGCCGCATCCCGAAGGGATCGCGGGGAGTTTCTTTCTGCAGCACTTTCCGTCGGGTTTCCCGCCCGGCCGTTAGCCGGCATCCTGTCTCTTGAAGCCCGGACTTTCCTCACGCGCCGAAAAGCGCCCGCGACCGTCCGGCCCGCATAGCCAGCGTATTGATCATGCGCTTGCAAGGCGCTGGGCAAACGGCCCGGAGGTCATGCAAGAATCAATCGGAGGCGGCGAGGTTCGGGAGGTTGCGGTGGAACAGCGGCACGGAGGCGGATGCGTCCGCATCGCATCGTCGGGCGGTGTCGACTTCGGGCGGCATCTGCGCCGTCGTCGGATCGGCGGCCTTCGACGAGGCGTTTTCTCCCGCCATCGGTTCGACTACGTCGTTGCGGCGGATGCGGGTTCGCTTCGCTTATGCGTGCGGAATCCGCCCCGATGCCGTGGTGGGCGATTTCGATTCCCTCGGATTCGTCCCCGATGTTCCCGATGCCGTCGTCCATCCCGCGCGCGCAGGACGAAAGCGACCTGTTTCTTGCCTGCGAACAGGCGCTGGCGCATGGATGCGGGACCATCGCGCCGCTCGGTGCGCTCGAGAGGCCGGCTCGACCAGACCCATGCGACCCTTCAGACGCTCAGTCGGCTTTTCCCATCGGGGCATCAGGTCTTTCGCCGCAGGAGACGGCGAATGCGTGGCGTCCTTACGGGAGGCTCGTTCGACGAACTGTTCCCGCCTCGCTTCCTTGAACGGGGATTCTCGGTCTTTCCGCTTCGGACCGCTCGTTCGGCGTGGACGAGGAAGGGGCGTCGTATGCGCTCTCGTCGGCAACGCTGTCGAACGACGTTCCCGCTCGGGTTGTCCAACGAATGCGCAGGCGCTCCCATCCGCATATCCGTATCCGAGGGCGATCTGCTTGTGTTTCTCCCGTCCTCGACGACCTTCGACGTATAATCCCGCGCATGGGGAGCTTGCGCGAGCAGGCCTGAGAGGGGCTCGCGTCCCGACCCGTGGAACCTGTTGGATAATGCCATCGAACGGGAGAACCACGGGCCATAGAGGCTGAACTTGCGCGCATGCTCGAAGACGTGCGCGCGCACGGACCGCTTGTCCACGCATCACCAATTACGTGACGGTCGAAAGCTGCGCGAACGCCGTTCTGGCGATCGGCGCGAGCCCGATCATGACCGACGAGGCGGAAGACGTCGAGGATATCGTCTCCATCTGCGGCGCGCTCGATCTCAACATCGGCACGCTGAATGCCCGTACGATCGAATCCATGAGGATCGCGGGACGCAAGGCGACCGAGGCGGGCACGCCGATCGTGCTCGATCCCGTCAGCGCCGGCGCGTCCCGGCTGCGTACCGCGACGGCTTTCCGGCCTGCTCGACGACTTGGGAATCGCGTGCGGGCGAAACATGAGCGAAGTCAAGGCGCTGCCGGCGCATCGACGTCCACCAAGGGCGTCGATGCGAACCCTCGATGCCGTCACAGAGGACACGCTGGCCGAAGCGGCCGCGTTTGCGTACTGACTCGCGCGTCGCGCCGGGTGCGTCGTCGCCATCACGGGCGCGATCGATGTCGTGGCGGACGAGGCGCGCGCGTTCGCCGTGTTCAACGGAAGTCCGCTCCAAGGCCGCATCACGGGCGCCGGATGCATGCTGTCGGCCGTCTGCGGAGCCTACGCGGCCGACCATAGGACGACACCCTCGTCGCGACCTCGCCGCCGTCGTCCATATGGGCATCGCCGGCCAGATGGCGTCCGAGCGCATGGGCGAGAAGGACGGGACGGGCAGCTCCATACCTATCTCATGGATGCCCTGTCGACGCCCGACGGTGCCGCGATGCGCGATCGCGCGCGTTCGTGCGGGAGATCGCCTGTGGATAGTCCGCGCGCCATATCGCCGCGCATCCCGAATGCCTGCTGCTCTACGGCGTGACCGATAGCGCCTGGCTCGAGGGGCTCGCTTGCCGCATGCGTATCCGATGCGGTGGCCGGCGGCACGACGTTCGTGCAGCTTCGCGAGGAAAGAAGATGGCGACCGATGCGCCCGTCGCGTTCGCGCGGGAGGTGCATGCGGCATGCCCGGATGTGCCGTTCGTGATCGACGACGACGTCGACGCGCCGCCGCGCGATCGGGCGCGGACGGCGTGCATGTGGGCCAGGAGGACGCGCGTGCGCCTCGGCGCGCGCACGCCTCGGGACGATGCCATCGTGGGGTGTCGGTCCAGACCGTTGCGCAAGCCCTGCGCGCCGAGCGCGACGGAGCGGACTATCTCGGCGTCGGCGCCATCTTCAAAAACGGCGACGAAGGCCGAGGCGGCGGACGTCTCTTTGGAAACCTTGCGCGCTATCTGCGATGCGGTCGATATTCCCGTCGTCGCCATAGGCGGCTTGAACGAACGGACCGTCGATGTGCTCGCCGGAACGGGCGTGCGGGGCGCAGCCGTCGCTCGGCTCTGTTCTCGGCGAACGACGTTCGCGGAGCCGCGCAAAGCGTCTGTCGGAAAGGCTCCATCATGTCCCTGGCGGCGTACCTACCGTCGCTGACCATCGCGGGCTCCGGACAGCTCGGGCGGCGCGGGCGTCCAGGCCGACCTCAAGACCATCGAGTCGTTCGATCTGTTCGGCCAATCCGCCATCACGTCGCTCACCGCGCAGAACACCCTGGGCGTGAACGCCGTCTTCGACGCGTCGCCCGGAGTTCGTCGAAGCCCAGATCGATGCCGTTTTCGATGATATGGTCCCCGGATGCCGTCAAGATGGGCATGATATCGTCGTCGGCCATCGCCGAAGCCGTGGGCGCGCGCTTCGCCGGCGCGATGCCCGGCATATCGTCGTCGACCCTGTCATGGTCGCGCGACGAGCGGCGCCGATCTCATGCGGGATGGCGCCGTCCGCCGTCGTCGGCGATCTCTTTCCTCTGGCGGAGGTCATCACGCCGAATCTGTCGGAGGTCCGCGCTCTGCGGGTTCGACATCGTCGATGCGGCAGGTACGGAACGCGCCGCTCGCATGCTTGCAGGCATGACATCGGGCGCCGTGCTCGTGAAAAGGCGGTCATCTCGATGAAAGCGCCGATGACCGCCTTGTGTTCGATGGCCGGACGTGCTGGCTGCGCGGAACGCGCGTCGATACCGGCAACACCCACGGAACGGGATGCACGCTTTCGAGCGCCATCGCCTGCGGGCTTGTCATCGGGGAAGTCCGCGATCGATTCCGTGCGCGTCGCGAAGGCCTGCATGTGGCCGGCGCTCTTTCGAGCGGCTTTTTCCATGGGGAAGCGGGATCGGTCCGCTCGACCATATGTGGCGTTTGCGCGAGGCGCTCGCTTCACTGTGATCGCAGAGCGGCCGGCATGCTTCGACATGCGCGGCCGGACGTATGGGGCCGCGATGGACGAATCGCATCCCGGAGAGCACGGAGTGCCGCAGGAATCCGTGCTCTGGGTGCCGTTCGGATCATCGCGGCCTTTTTCGCGTGCGGCACGAATCAGGGGTGTCCATGGTAGATGGGCGCAGGAAGCCGCAGGTCGGGGGATCGCCGCCCGATGAGTTTCTCGGCAGATGCCCGCAAGGTTCCAGCAAGGTTTCTGCATGATGTGCTGTGGATAACTTTTCTGAAATATGCACGGAATAAGAGTTCAAGGCGTGAATGGGATGAATTCTGCAAGAAAAAGAAATGCATGTCGATGCGAACGATGGGGAACGGGGGATGTTCAAGGCAGGCATGGACAATGGTGCGGGCTAGAGTTCCATGGAGCGCGGGCGTGCATGAAAAGCTGCTGCGCTCGGCGCATGCGCCGGGCATCGGGTCGTTCGTATGCATTCGGAAATGTGCGTTGGGAATAAAAACCACCGCCGAAGCGGTGGTGCATCGTTAGTAGCCTGGAGGAGATTCGAACTCCCGATCTCCGCCTTGAGAGGGCGGCGTCCCTAAACCGCTAGACGACCAGGCCATGTAGTGTTGCGGCGCTTAGTAAATGGCTGGGGTGAAGGAGTCGAACCCTCACATACGGCACCAGAAACCGCTGTCCTGCCATTAGACGACACCCCCAATGTGTGGAGTCGCATGTCTAAGCGCGAGTACGTATATTACTGGCGGCATCATGCTTCGTCAGCATGAATTCTAAAAATTCAGCCGCATAGGGCGCTTATCGTCGCCAGGCGCTTGCACGTGAATCCGGGAACGAGAGGAGGGCGTCCCGCTCGTTGGGGAATACGGTCGTCCATGACTGCGTCGAGGGCTGCCCGAGCGCGGCCCCGACACCGACCGCAAGGAATTCCGCAGGCCATAACGTCGTTTCCGTCTATCTGCAAGTCGACGATCCGAAATGCGCTCCGATCCTTCAGCATCTTCGAGGACGGATTCGACCTCATCGGCCTGCGCGCCCCGGTCCCGGTGGTCGGGTGCGTGGCGGCCGCATCCGCTCTTTTCGACGTCGAGCAGCTCGCGAAAGAGGGTCACGTCGCCGCCCATGCGGTTGAGCATGCGCCTGCCGCCTCGCGGCGTCGCGGGGACGATGTCCCGATGCAGCGCGACAAGCGTGCAGATGGCGTCGATGTCCGTCGCCCTTGAGCCGAAGACGCTGGAGCGCCTTTCTCGCGATGAGCTTCCCCGGCCTGCGGATGCCCTTTTTCGCGTGACCGATGCCCTCGTCGTCGACGGTGAAGACGCTCGGTTTCCCGATGTCATGGAAAAACGCGGCGTAGCGGGTGATGCGTCGGGCCGGAGCGGCGCCGACGGCATGCGCGCTGTGCTCGAGCACGTCGTAGATGTGATAGGGCGTGCGCTGGTCGAAGCCCTTCATAGGCAGCGCTTCGGGGATGAATACGCCGATCACGTCGATCCATTCGATGATGGCGTTGCAGGCATGGTTTCCGAGGAGCATGCGGGAGAACTCGTTTTCGATACGTTCGGCTGCAACGCCTCCGATGAGCGGCGCGAGCCGACGCATGGCCGATTCCGTGCGGTCGTCCACGGAGAATCCGAAACGCGAGGCGAATCGAACGGCGCGCAGGATGCGGAGGGGATCCTCCTGAAAGCGCTTCATCGGATCGCCCACGGTTCTGATGATGCCGCCTTCAGGTCGGAGCATCCGTCGTATGGATCGAGAAGGCCGCGTTCGGATGATACGCGAGCGCATTGAACGTGAAATCCCTGTCGGGCGAGGTCGAGTTCGATCGAATCGACGAAGGAAACGCCTCGCAGGATGGCGCGCGTCTTCGTAGTGACCGTCGATGCGATACGTCGACCTCGACGATGCGCCTGCCCGTATTGACCGACACCGTTCCGTGCGCGGTTCCCGTTTTCGTAGACGCGCATGTCGGCATCGACGCATACGCGTGCGACGTCTCTGTTAGCGCGCCGATGTCGCCATCGTCGACATCGTGGGCGTCGTCGCCCGCAAGCGCATCGCGCACGTGCAGCCGCCGACGACCCATGCCGATGCTCCGGTTCCTTCCAGAAGGTCGAGAAGGGTTTCGACATCGGTGGAAAGGGACATGCGCGCGTTGGCGTCCATGGACCGATTCTAGTGGAAGCGTTGTGGAAATCCGAGCGATTTCAGCGAAAGATTTCGACGCTCGCGCATGAGATCGAGCGGATGTCTTTTCATGCCGGCATTTCCGTGCTTCGGAAATAAAATGTTACCTAGAATGTGATAGATATTCGGCAACGCAGCGAGATCGATATCATGCGAGATAGATCGTTAAAGCTGATGAAAGATGTATGAAACCGGCTGCGTTGCTCGTACGTTCTTAGGGGAGGACCATGAGGAACTATCTGAAAGCTTCGGGCATGCAACGGACGAAGACCCGCGGCGCAGGGCGCACGCCGCCGTCATCCGCGGCCGAGGCTTATGCGCTCGATGATTTCCCGAGCGCGACGTCCTCGTGTGCTCATCGCGCCGACGGGCTTCGATAGACGACGCTCGCCGTCGAATACGCCGACGAGATCTTCGGATTCCGTTCGACCCATTGGATCGATGCCCGCGATACGCTTTTCATCCGCGACCTCGATGCGCAGGCGGTGCTGCCGGCGTTGCTCGAATACGGGGAAGAGGGATCGCTCGTGTGTTCGACGATGTGCCGTATCTCGGACGACGTTCGCGCGAGTCGTTCTCCGAAGTCGTCGACGGCCTTATCGAGGCGGTTGGGAGGTCGTCGTCGTGACCGTAGCCGTGTCGAATCGGTGCTCGACCGCCGCGCAGGATGCGTCGCGGGATTCCACGATTTCCTGCTCGATGACGGGATTTGCGCCTCGGTCGCCGCCGAGCGCCGTCGATCTGAAACCCGGCGCGGCTGGTTCGTTCGAGCCTCGTCCGCGTAAAGCGCTCTGCACGGGCGAGCCCGAGGACGAAGCGCGCTTCGACGGGCTGACATCGGGGCTGCCTCACGATATCCAGCTCGCGCTCTTCGTCACGCTGGTTGCGCGCGAAGGATCGTCCGAAGAGCTTTTTCCATTTCGCACGGGCGCTGAAGAAGGACACGCGTCGATTCATCGAAACGTACTATCCTTTTCGTAGGCATCGATTCGGTCAATCGGGAGCGCCTTTTGCACGACGCCGCTTTCATCACCGCAGATCGTGCGGATCTTTCGCTTCGCTTGATTCCCATTATCGTCTCGATTTCGGCTTTCTCGAGCGCCGACTCTCTCGTCATGAAGCTTGCGAAGCTGCTGTTCACCAAGGAATTCTCGCGCGCCTGCGCTCTGTGGGCGAGTTCGCCACCCGCTCCCGACGTCTTTCCTGCTTGAGTCGAATCTCGAGGTCCTGTGCAGCGCCGGGCGTGCCCGTGCTGTGCTCGAAATGGTCGAAGGGTTCTCGTCTCACGAAAGCTCCCGCTTCCTTCGGACGTGGCCACCGGCGCCACGCCGTGCTTCTATCAGCGTTGGACGATTCCACGGGCGCGCTGAGGATGGCTGCGCGCATCAGGGGAGACGGCAGCGCGCGACGGATGTGCGTCGCCTCGCCGCGCTCGCGACGATGCGGTTCGGCAGCGAACGCCAGCGCATGGACGCACGCTCCTTCATCTGAGAAGCACATGGACGAGCACTCGTTCGACCCTCTATGGCGAACGGACGCATGTTGTCGGCTTCCCGCGCGATGCCCGCCGTCATGCGCGCGGGCGTCTCTAGGCGAAGACGATATCGAGCGCGATCGTGCAGATCGAGGATTGCGGAGATCGCATGTGCGAAAGCGGGATCGGATGCTCGCGCTCGCGCGGTCTCGTTGCCGATGCGGCGGCGGTCTGCGTCGACGATCCGACATGCGGGAATGCGCCGCATGTGCCGATGATGATGCCGAACGCGGCGTATCCGCCCTGCGCGGCCGACGCCGCCGCTTGAGCGGTGCCCGATTCGGCCGAGGCGCTGCTGCGCACGGGCCTTGGCGAAAGCGCATGCGGATATGCGCGGCATCTCTTTCGGACGACGATCTCGAACGCAAGGCGCTGCGAGATCATGCTCCCTTTCGCTTGCCGTTCAGAAGCGCCGTCTCGAAGAGTCATCGCGCGAGCGTCTGCACAGGAACGCGTTCTGGTCGAGATGTCTGCGCTGCGAACGCGCATGTCATCGAACGTGTTGAACCTCTGCACATCCGGCCCTCTTCGGCGGATGTCGATCACGCGGAGACGAAGGATCGGACCGAGAGGTTCGCGAAGCGCAAGGCGCGCACCCTGCTGGCCAGCTCTTGCCCTGAATAGAGGCCGGAAGTTCCCGCGCGAAGCTGCCTCGACGCCCTGCTGCCCGGGTGCGACGAACGGCGTGCGCTGAACAACTTCTACTCGCTCTGGTCGGCGTTTCAGGCGGGCGCTGGCGCTCGAATCGGGAGTGCCCGTACGTGGCGAAGCAGCATATGGGCTGGCATGCTCGATATGCGATATGCGCGCTGCGATGTCGAAGAGCTCGACGAGCTCTGCAACGTGTTCGAAGTACGAGCAGGTCGATCTTGAATCCTGGATCGGGGCATATCGTCGTATCTGCGATGCGTATGCCGGGGACATCATGCCGTCGGAGACGGAGGCGCCTATATCCGATGTGCCGGGAGGCTGTCGCTGCCGCATCATCGATGCGCTCGCGACGGGCGGGTACCGGCTCGTCGACGCGACGAGCGAAGGCCGCCTTATGGCTCGCCAGACGGCGGTCGATCGCGACGATCGTCGGGAGGATCTCCATCAGACGTTGATGCGTGCGCAGATCGTCAACGGCCGGTTCTGACGCCGCGACGGAGACTCCACCATCATCTCTGCACCTATCTTCGCGATGATATGGGGCTTTCGCCGTCCGATGCGTCGCGCGGCCTGTATCAGCGCGTACTCGTGTGCGATGATGATGATTCTTTCCCTCGCCGCTTTCCGGGTGTCAAGGCGTGATGCACGCCCCTGGTGGTAAAGTTAACGCGATCTTCGTGCAGCCGCAGACGACGTGCGCCATGCGCTCGGCTTCCTATGACAGTGAAGAGGTTCAGATGGGACTGCTTTACTGGCTCCTTACGCTCGGAAGGCCGTCAGCTCAAGAAGTCACCAGGCTATGCGCCGCGCGTATCGGCGAGCTCGAGCCGCGCATGCAGGAGCTTTCAGACGAGGAGACTTCGCCCTCATCGACCGGCTATCGCGGAACGCTCGATGCGGGCGAAAGCCTCGGACGACCTGCTTTCCCGAGGCATTCGCGACGGTGCGCGAGGGAAGCGTTCGCTCGCTCGGCTTCGGCACTTCGGACGTGCAGCTCATCGGCGGCATATCCCCTGCATCGAGGTCAGATCGCCGAGAATGAAGACCGGCGAAGGCAGAGACGCTCGTGTCCACGCTCGCCGGCTATCTCAACGCCATCTCGGGCAAGGGCGTGCGCACATCGTCACGGTCAACGAGCTACCTCCCGCGCGCCGCGACAGCGAATGGATGGGCCGCGTGGACCGCGAGCTGGGCGACGAGCGTCGGCCCTCGTGCAGAACGGCATGCGTCCCGCCGCGCGCATCCCCGCCTATCGGGCAGACGTCACCTACGGCACGAACGCCGAATTCGGCTTCGACTACCTGCGCGACAACATGGTCACGCGCGCCGAGCGCCGCGTGCAGCGAGGGCATAGCTTCGCCATCGTCGACGAGGTCGACTCCATCCTCATCGACGAGGCGCGGACCCCGCTCATCATCTCCGGCGCCGCGCACGAAGGCGGCGGGAGACGTATCGCAGCTTCGGCGTGCGATGCGCGGCCTCGTTCCCAACATCGACTTTCGAGATCGACGAGGGCAAGCGCACCATCATAGCGACCGAGGTCGGCCTTGCGAAAATCGAATCCCGCCTCGGCATCGACGACATCTATTCCGATCCGTCCGCACAGCTCGCGAATCATCTGCAGCAAGCGTTGAAGGCGCAGTTCCTCTTCCATCGGGACAAGGAATACGTGGTTTCCGACGGGCAGGTCAAGATCGTCGACGAGTTCACCGGCCGCATCATGGAAGGACGCCGCTATTCGGAAGGCCTGCATCAGGCCATCGAAGCGAAGCGAGGGCGTGCGCATCCCGCGAGGAGAACCAGACGCTCGCCACGATCACGTTGCAGAACTACTTCCGCCTCTACGAGTAGCTTTTCCGGGCATGACCGGCACCGCCATGACCGAGGATGCGGAGTTCCGCTGAAATCTACAAGCTGCCCGTCGTGGCCATCCCTTCGAACAAGCCCGTCGCGCGAAAGACGAGACGACCTCGTCATCGCACGATAGACGCGAAGTTCAACGCCGTCGCCGACGAGGTCGAAGAGCGCCATCGCGCGGGGGCAGCCGTGCCTCGTGGGCACCGTGTCCATCGAAAAGCTCGGAGCGCCTCCGCGCATCCTCGACCAAGCGCGGCGTCGCGCACGAGACCTGAACGCCACGAATCACTGAGCGGGAAGCCCATATCGTCGCGCAGGCGGGCCGCGCGGCGCGGTCACCATCGCCACGAACATGGCGGGCCCGCGGCTACCGACATCCTTCTGGCAGCAATCCCGAGGTCCTCATGGAAGACGTCCTCGCCCGGCGCGGCATCTCCCTGGAAGGGCGACCGACGTCCAGCGCGCCGAGGCCCTCGGAGTGTCGCGGAAGGGCATCACTGAGGAAGAGCACGAACAGGTCCTTCGTGCAGGAGGCCTCGCCGTCATCGGCACCGAGCGCCACGAGTCCCGCCGCATCGACGTAATCAGCGCAGCGGCCGTGCCGGCCGCCAGGGCGATCCCGGTTTGACCAGTTTCCCACCTGTCGCTCGAGACGATCTGATGCGCCGGTTCGGCGGCGACCGCATCGGACAAGGTCGCGGCCGTGATGTCGCGCACGGAAATCCCCGAGGACATGCCCATACAGGCCGGCATCGTCTCGAAAGCGATCGAAAGCGCCCAGCACCAGGTCGAAGCGCTTCATTTCAGCGCGCAAGATCGTTCTCGAATACGACGACGTCATGAACCCGCAACGCACCGCCGCATCTACGAGGAGCGCAACGCGACTCGATGGCAGAGGATCTTTCTCGCGCATCGAGACGATCTTCGTCGACGCCATATCACCGACCTCATCGAATCGAATGCCCCTGAGCGCTCGGCGAGCGACGACTGGGATCTCAGGGCCATCAACGCCTGGGTCAGGAACATGACAGGGACTTGAAGACTTCGATGCGTCCTCGATCGATCACGACGACAGCGCCGACGCTTTGGGCGATGCGATTCTGGACTATCTGCTGGGCGTGTACCGCAGCAAGGAGGCCGCGCTCGGAGAAGACGCGCTCAAGAAACCCGGCAGCCAGGTCATGCTCAATATCATCGACGTCCGCTGGATGGCGCACCCTGCGGAGATGGACCACCTGCGCACCGGCATCGGGCTGCGCGCTCGGGCCAGCGCGATCCGCTGACCGAATACAAAGACGACGGGCCCACTCCGCGTTCGCCGCCTTGACTGCCGGCATGTACGAGGATTTCATGCGCACGATCCTGCGCCTGCAGATCGCGGCGCCCGAAGAGGCGCAGGCCGTCGAGGCGCCCGGACAGACGTCCTCGAAGGACGCAACGTCAGCTACACATCTCCCGAACAGACCTTGAGCGAATCGTCGATCTCGCGCGATGCGGTCCGCCAGGCCGCTTCGGGGCGTCCTCCCGCACCGGCGCCCCCAGAAGGCCAAGACGTATCGCAAGGCCGACGAGGATCCCTGCGCGAACGTCGGGCGCAACGATCCCTGCCCGTGCGGGAGCGGCAAGAAGTTCAAGTGCCACGGCGCGAATCGGTAGCGCGTAGATGTCGGACGAAACCATCCCCACGCTCGACGAGCTCGCCGAGGCCTCGCGGCCGCACGCGGCTATCTGCATATCGAAGAGAACGAGCGGCGCCTGCACGACCTCGACGCCGTCATCTCGCAGCCGGGATTCTGGGACGATGCGCAGGCGGCCCAGGCGACTTCAAGCGCGCGAGCGACGTCCGCTCGACCCTCGATGAATATCGCGCGGTCTCGCGCGACGCTCGAGGACGCGCGGGCCGCTCTCGAGCTCATCGAGGAGGATGACGCGTTCGCCGTCGAATCCGACGAGCTGCGCGCAGGCCTGTCCAGCGCGCCTCGATCGCATGGAGGTCGAACCTGGTTCACCGATCCTTCCGACGCATGCGATGCCATCGTGTCCGTCAATCCGGGTTCCGGCGGGCTTGAAGTCCAGGATTGGACCGACATGCTCTATCGCATGTACGTGCGCTACGCCGAGAAGAAGGCGGGCTGGTCACGCCCTCGACGTGGTGCCCGGCGAAGTCATCGGCCCTCGATCGCGCGGTCGTGCAGATCGAAGGGAAGAACGCCTTCGGCATGCTGCGCAGCGAGCACGGCGTGCATCGGCTCAGTGCATTTCCCGACCGACGACAAGAAGCGCCGTCAGACGACCTTCGCCGGCGTCGAGGTGCTCCCCGTCGTCGAAGACGACATCGAAGTCGAGATCAACCCTTCGGACGTACGCGTCGACGTGTACCGTTCGAGCGGCCCCGGCGGTCAGTGCGTCAATACGACCGACTCGGCGGTCCGTCTCACGCATCTGCCGACCGGAATCGTCGACCCGCCAGAACGAGAAGAGCCAGCTGCAGAACAAGGAATCGGCGTTCAAGGTCCTGCGTGCGAAGCTCTACGAGCTCGAGCGGCAGAAGCGCGAGGATGAGATGGACGCCCTGCGCGGCGAGAAACGTGACAACAGCTTCGGCAGCCAGATACGCAACTATGTGCTGTATCCTTATCAGTTGGTGAAGGACGTGAGGAGCGGCGTCGAGACAGGCAACGTCGACGCGGTCCTCGATGGCCAGATCGATGAATTCGTCATCGGCTATCATCGGTGGCGCGTCTCCCCAATAGGGGACGGCGATGGGCTCCATTGAAAGGAAAGAACGAGTGGACCTGCGAGAATTGAAGGATAAGGCCGTCGACGTCCGCATCGACGTCATCGAGATGCTCTCCAAGGCCCGGAAGCGGGCATCCGGGCGGATCGCTTCGAGCGCCGACATCCTGACGGCTCTGTAGCTTCGCGGCATTCTCGAGCACGATCCTGGGAATCCCACGCTGGAACGACGCGATCGTTTCGCTTCTGTCGAAGGGCCATGCGGCTCCCGTGCTGTACGCGACGCTTGCCGAGTCGGGGTATTTCACCGAGGAGCTGGCCACCTCCGAAAGCTCGGCAGCAGGCTCCAGGGGCATCCCGACCGCCTCCAAGCTTCCCGGCGTGGAGGTTTCGACGGGCCCTCGGCCAAGGGCTTTCCATCGCGTGCGGCCTTGCGTGCGGCCTGTTCTTCCGGTTCCGCCTCGAACGTCTTCGCGCTTCGGCGACGGCGAATGCCAGGAGGGTCAGGTTTGGGAAGCGGCTATGTTCGCCGCCCATCGCAGGCTCGATAATCTGGTCGCGATCGTGATCGCAACCGTCTGCAGATCGACGGGCGCTGGCCGATGTCTGCGACCTTGATGACCTGGGGGATAAGTTCCGTTCGTTCGGCTGGCAGGTCTTCGCCCTGCGACGGCAACGACATGGAGGCCGTCGTCGACACGCTTGCCTGCGCCAAGGAGACGCATTCGGGAAGTTGAAGGTCATCGTGGCGGAAACCACGAAGCGCAAGCGGCGTTTCTGTTCGATGGAAACCAGGCCGGCTGGCGACGGCAAGGCGCCGAATGCCGAGCAGGCGCAGCTCGCCGTCGCCGAGCTTTCCTCGAGGAGGAATAGATATGCAGAAAAAGCGCGCGACCCAGTGCGGCGATACGGCGAGACGCTCATAGAGCTCGCCGGGGAAGGTGCCTCGTCGCGGTCGACGCCGACCTTTCCGGGTCCACGACCACGGGAAGTTCAGCCGCGTATCCGGATCGTCATTTTCAACGCAGGCATCGCCGAGCAAGACATGATCGGCATCGCCTCGGGTCTCTCATTGACGGGCAACGTCGCCTTCACCGGATCGTTCGCCGTCTTCGGCACCGGCCGCGTGTATGACCAGATCCGCAACACCGTATGCTATTCGAAGCTCGATGTAGGTCGCGCCGACGCATGCGGGCATCTCCGTCGGGCCCGACGGCGGCAGCCATCAGATGATCGAGGATATCGCGCTCATGCGCGTTCTTCCCAATATGCGCGTTCTCGTTCCCGCCGACTACACGGCCGCCAAAGCGGCCATCCGCCTCGCCGCACGTACGCCGGGTCCGGTGTACGTGCGCATGGGTCGCGCATCCGTTCCATGCGTGTACGACGACGGCGTTCAGCTCGAAATGGTCAGCCTTATGTGCTGCGCGAAGGCGCGGACGTCACGATCGTCGCCGCAGGCGTGGAGATAGACGAGGCTATGAAGGCCGCTGACTCTTTCGCGGGCCAGGGCGCGTCCGCGGAGGTCGTGGACGCCTTTCTGCATCAAAGCCCCTCGATGCCGGAACCATTCTCGCCTCCGTGGCGAAGACCGGCTGCATCGTGACCGCCGAAGAGCATTCCGTCATCGGGGAGCCTCGGCGGGGCGGTAAGCGAGCTCCTCGCCGAGGCGCATCCCGCGCCTCGAGCGCGTCGGCATGCGCGACTGCTTCGGCACCTCGGGCGAATTCGAAGAGCTGCTCGCATACTTTCCATCTCGACGCCCCTCCATCGTCGAGGCCGCGCTCAAGGTCATCGCGCGCAAGGAAGCGAAGGAGCATATCGCCGGTTCGCGGGCGTGATGCGCTCGTCTTTCGCGCGCGGCAGTCCCGCGTTTTCGTCGGATGCGATTCTGTGGCCGCTTGACGTGCGGTTTGCTTTGAGTTGATACAATATGGGCCGGTAGTCCAGTACACACTGATTGAACGGAGCATTCTGTGGCTAATCCAAACGACGCGCGGCCGCGCGTTCGGCGGGCAACGGGGTCATTCCTCGTTCCCATGCCGCTCGCGACGCTTCCGCGCCCGATGGGCACGATGCGGTCGACCAGGAACGGGCGTCATGCCTCCCGTCGGCGCAACGGTCCGTCGCTCCCAGGTTCGCGGCGCCCATGCGACGCCCGACCTCCACGTCCCTTCCGACCCTGAACGTCGAAGACGTCCAGCAGCCTCTCGGCGCGCCGGTCGTCACCTTCGACCACGTCACCATGGTGTATCAGGCCCAGCCGAACAAGCCGAGCCTGCACGACATCTCGGTGAAGATCTATCCAGGCGAGTTCATCTTCCTGGTCGGGCATTCTGCTCCGGGCAACCGACGTTCATCCGCCTGATCACGCGCGAGCTTCAACCCACCGACGGGAAGATCTACATCGACAAGATCGATCTGACCCGCATGCGCAGCGGCCAGGTGCCCAAGTTGCGCCGCAATATCGGCTGCGTCTTCCAGGACTTCGCTTCGCCGAACAAGACCGTCTTCGAGAACGTCGCGTTCGCGCTCGAGGCGATCGGCAAGAGCCGTCACGTCATCAAGACGCAGGTTCCCGAGGTCTTGAGGCTCGTCGGCCTTCAGGACAAGCTCACCAAGTATCCCGGACCAGCTCTCGGGCGGCGAGCAGCAGCGTGTCTCCATCGCGCGCGCCATCGTCAACCGTCCGCCGCTTCTGGTGTGCGACGAGCCTACGGGCAATCTCGATCCGCAGACCTCGCGCGGCATCATGGATCTTCTCGTGCGCATCAACAAGACCGGCACCACGGTGCTCGTAGCCACGCATGACCGCGAGATGGTGGACAACATGCGCAGGCGCGTCATCGCCCTTGACGGCGGCCAGCTCACGCGCGACCAGAGCAGGGGGGTGTACGGCTTCGATGTCTAGTCTGTTCTATTTCTTCGAGGAATCCCTGACCGGATTCTCCCGCAACCTCAGCACGACGCTGGAGGTCGATCATTACGATTTTTCCCTGTCTCTGCTGATCATCGGTGTATTCCTGGTTGGCGGCGGAATCGTCGACAACATCGTCAACTCGGTCGAAGACAAGGTTTCCGTCACGGCGTACGTTTCGACGATGCGAATCAGAACGACATCAACGCCGTCATGAAGACCATCGAAGGCATCTCGGGCGTCCAGAGCGTCGGCTTCACGACCAAGGACGAAGCCATGGAGAACTTCAGCAATTCCATGAGCTCGAATCCGAGATCGTCGAGCAGCTCGACGGCATGAATCCGCTGCCGGCCTCCATCGATATCGAGCCGTCCGACGCGCAGCAGGTTGAAAGCGTGGTCGGCGCCATCGCATCGAACGCGTCCTTCAAGGAGATCTGCGACAGTCCCGACGATCCGTCCGACAGCCTGAAATACGGCGCGGTCAGGAGACCATCGAACGCCCTGTTCAGCGTTACGAATTACGTGCGTTACATCGGCGTCGCGCTCATCGCGCTGCTCGTCTTCATCGCGCTCGTCTTCATCAACAACACGATCCGTCTGGCCATTCTCGCCCGCAGCAGGGAGATCTCCATCATGCGGCTCGTGGGCGCTTCCAACGGCTTCATTCGCGGGCCCTTCCTGATGGAAGGCGCTCTTCATGCGCTTATCGGCGCCGGTCTGGCCATCGTCTTCCTGGAGATCCTGCGCCGTGTCGCGCTTCCCCAGGTCTCCACGGCCCTCATGTACGCTGCCCATCGCTCTGTCTTCGGTGACCTATGCGCGCATCTATCTCACGCTGGTCGTCGCCGGCTTGATCATCGCGGCCGGGCTACCCATGTTCGCGATGCGTCGCTACCTCAAGGTGTAGCGGGCGTTTCGGACGGGACGCATGGGTTCTCTGAAACATAGCAAGCATGTCTCCGATCAGGAGCGGCGCGACGTCAGGATCTCGAAGGCGCTGTCCTCGTCCTGGCGTTCGCGCTTTCGCACTCGGTTCTCGTGCGCGCGGTACGATCCCCTGATGGAGAGGCTGGGCGTGAATTCCGTTTCCGTGCCGGCCCCGGTCGCATCCAACGCGTCCATGCAGGTTTCCGATGTGGCGAACCATCTGTCGGAAGTCATGAGCATCATCTCCTCCGACAGCGTCGATTCGTACGACGAATCGAGCGCGACGAACGCCGTGCAGGAGCGTTCTGGAGTCGACGGGCGATTCCTATGCGCGCTATTACGATGCCGATCGCTACTCGGCTTACGTCGATTCGTCTTCATCCGATTATCCCTGGAGTCGGCGTGTTCTTCTCCGAATACAACGGCAAGGCGTACGCGCTCGACGTGTTCGAGGCTCGTCTGCCGCCGAAGCGGGGGTGAAGCCCGGCGATTTCGTGGTGGCGATCGACGGGGATTCCTCCCAGGACTGGTCCGCGACCGAAGCAATCAACGCGGTGCAGCGCGAGTCCGGCTCGACCGTCGTCGTCGCTGGCGACATGCCGAGAGCCCTCGATTCTACGGGCGGCGAAGAGTTCACGACCACGCTGACGACGGAGACCACGAGGAACCCAACGTCACGACGCAGCTGACGAACAAGGTCGGCTACATCTCGCTCAAGCAGTTCACCCCTAATTCCGATGCCCTCGTGCGCGAGGCTATCTCGAGCTGACCGACGAAGGCGCGCGCTCTTTCGTGCTCGACCTGCGCGACAATCCGGGCGGATATCTTTCGAAGTCGGTCGATGTCGCCTCGCTGTTCATCAAGAGCGGCACGGTCGTCGAGATCGATACGCTGACCACCTCCACAACGCGCGAGGTGTCGGGCGATCTTGCCACGGAAGCGCCGCTCGTGGTGCTGGTGAACGGCAACTACCGCCGGTTCGCCGAAGCCCTCGCCGCCGCCCTCCGCGACCTCGATCGCGCGGCCATCGTGGGGACGACGACGATGGGGAAGGGGTCGGTGCAGGTCACGCGTCCCCTCTCGTTCGGCGGTGCCCTGCGCCACACGGCGGCGCGCCACGTGTCTCCCAGCGGATATGCCATCGACGGCGTGGGCGTCTCGCCCGACGCGTCCGTCGCGATGGATAGCGACTCCTCGACGGACCGTCAGAAGGAAGTCGCCGTCGAAACCGCGCAATCCCTTATCAAGAACCAGTTCGCCATGCCCTTCCTCGTCCACGCCGCCTTCGGAACGAGAGGACGGCTCGAGTCCCTGCCGGAAGGCGCGCTCGAGGTCATGCCGTCCGGGTATGGTTTCGGTGAAGACCGCGGAAGGCGAGTTCTTCATTCCCGAATCAGCCATGAAATCAGCCTTCGACGGCGATGTCGTCGCTGTTTCCGAGCATCCGGTGGAGATGGGAATCGTCGGGCGCGCGTACGGATCGCCGCAGCGACGCGTCGCGCGCGTGGTGACGCGTGCGCATGCGTCGATCGTGGACGCTACGAAATCGCCGAGCCGTATGGAGTCGTCGTTCCCGAAGATCCGCGCATCAGGCATGATATCTTCACGCTACGCAGGGATGCGCCGACGGTGCGCGAGGGCGATATCGTACGCATGCGCATCACCGCCTATCCGGAAGCGGGACAGCCTGCATTCGGCAGCATCGAAGAGGTCGACACGAGGGCGATGCAGGCATCGACGTCGATCTCATCGTCGCGCGCCATATGCTTGCGACGTGCTTTTTCCGATGATGCGCCGCGCAGGCGGCATCCGCAGAGGCGGGCATCGATTGCGCGCTTCGAGACGAAGGGTATCGCGACCTGCGGCATCGCATCACGTTCACCATCGATCCTTCGGACGCCCGCGATTTCGATGACGCATTGTCGTTCGACGAGGTCGACGCGGTTGCTCGCGTCGGCGTGCACATCGCCGACGTTTCCCGCGTATGTTTCCTGGGCGACGCCGCTCGATTTCGAAGCGCGGGCACGGGCGACGAGCGTATATCTTGTCGATCGCGTGCTCTCCATGCTTCCTGGAGAAGCTTTCGAACGACATATGCTCGTTGAAACTGAATGTCGCCCGTCGTGCCGTGGACGGTCGACCTGTATTACCTCGCATGTGCTCGAGCTGTGCGGGTGGACGCCTATCCTGCCGTCATCGAGTCGAAGGCGCGATTCGTCTATGAGGATGTCCAAGCCTGTCTGGAATCGATGCGCGCCCTCGGATCTTCGGATTTCGAAGGGCGGGAAACGCCGCGGTATGCATGCTCGGCCGACGAGCTTTCGGGCTCTTGCACGCCTCGACGGCGCTCTTCGGTCGGCTTTGGGGTCATCCGTTGCGAACGACGATAGTGCACGGCATACGCGCCATCGCAGCACGTCTCGAATCCTTCATCGGATCGCGCGGGCGCTTAGGGCGCGTCGCGCGTGCGGAGGCATCGATTTCGACCGCGAAGAGGCGAAGGTGCGTCTCGACGATCGGGGGCGTCCCCTTTCGGTCGATCTTCGACGGAGAAACGACGCGACCTCTCTGTGGAAGAGGCGATGATCTCGGCGAACGAAGCGGTTGCTCGCATCATGCGCGACGCCGGCGCTGCGTGCATCTACCGTGTGCACGAGGCGCCCGACTCGGGCGACTTGATCGATATCGTTCCCCATCATGGATGAATTCGGCTACGACGATGCGGCTTCCCTTTCCGCGTTCGCCCTGGGATCTCCTAGCGGTGCAGGCGGTCCTTGCGCGGGCGCACGGCCGTCCTGAAGGTTCGCTCGTCTCCATGTTGGTGCTTTCGGGCCATGAAACAGGCGCGGTATGCGCCGGAATGCCAGCCTCATTTCGGTCTTGCAGAGCACGGCCTCATCTGCATTTCACGAGCCCTATCAGACGCTATCCCGATCTTTCGGCGCACCGCCTGCTGAAGGCCGTGCTGCGGGGACGCGACGGCACGACGTCTGCGCAAGAGGCGGCGCTGCCGGCTATAGCCGACCATGCCTCTCGCAAGAGAAGGTTGCGGAGACGGCGGCACGGGAATCGCAGGAGCTCAAGATGTACGAGCTCCTTTCAGAGCATATCGGCGAGCCGTTCGACGGCATGGCTTTCGGGCGTTTCGACATCGGGGTTCTACGTGCGCGTCGAAATGGGTGCGGAGGGATTCGTGCCGATGCGCGATCTAGAGAATTCTTCCATCTCGATTCAGCGCGCCGCATGCTCGTAGGGACCGAGAGCGGTGATGTCGTGCGGCTGGGAGATGCAGTGCGCATTCGCGTCGTCGCCGTCTTTTCCCCATGCGCGCACGGCGACCTTCGCGCTTGCATCGAACAGGCGGGCTTTCACGGCATTCGCGTGCTTCCTGGAGACCTCGATGAGGCTCGCGTCGATGCACGCGTAGTCGCTATAATAGGAAAGTTACCGCTGCAATGCGCTCCGAGGCGGGGCCGGTATGCGGAGAGAGGATGCGCGCATGTCTCGTGAGAAGAAGCCGATCGCGAAGAATCGCAGGGCGTTCCATGACTATGAGATCATCGAGACGTTCGAGGCGGGCATCGTCCTTTCCGGGACCGAGGTCTGTTCGCTTCGAGAAAACAACTGCCAGCTCACCGATATGTCCGCGCTTATCCGGCATGGCGAGGCATGGCTGCATGGCCTGCATATCCCGCCGTACCTTCGCATGGCAACATCGCGAATCGCGGAGCCGGATCGCGTGCGCAGCTTCTGCTGCATCGTCGTCAGATCCGCTATCTCGAGCGAAGACGAGGGATGCAGGCATGGCCATCGTGCCGATCAGCGTGTATTTTCGACGCGAATGGCCGTGTCAAGGTCGAAATCGCCGCTGCGCGCGGCAAGAAGCTCTATGACAAGCTATCGATCAGTTCTCAGACGCGCAATCGCGTGGTGTGGTGGTGAC
>BNJV01000994.1_pt1 | contig 46391 bp, 87 predicted proteins | sample 8540591 | NCBI WGS metagenome assembly BNJV01 (sample SAMD00202457, study PRJDB9452) | human saliva metagenome | host: Homo sapiens
TTTGACTATCTAGAAAATATAGGGCTAGACAGCGAATGGTATGTATCAGCTCTTGCCTTAAAGGCTGATTTATATCAGATGGAAGGATTGACAGATGTTGCGCGTGAGAAGCTTTTAGAAGCTCGTAACTACTCCGATGATCCTCTCTTGATATTTGGACTAGCAGAACTAGATAGCGAATTAGGAAACGATTTAGAGGCTATTAAAGGCTATGCTCAATTAGATAATCGTGCTATCTATGTTCAAACTGGAATTTCAACCTATCAGAGAATAGGCCTTGCATATGCACGACTTGGAAAATTCGAATCTGCTATTGAATTTCTTGAAAAAGCCTTGGAACTAGAATATGACGACCAAACGGCCTATGAACTGGCAAGTCTCTATTTTGACCAAGAGGACTACCAAAAAGCAGCCTTATACTTTAAACAATTAGATACGATTTCTCCAGATTTTGAAGGATATGAGTATGGCTATAGCCAGGCACTCCATAAGGAACATCAAACAGAAGAAGCTCTTAGGATTGCTCAACAGGGGTTGGCAAAAAATCCTTTTGAAATACGTTTGTTGCTCCTTGCATCACAGTTATCTTATGAATTGCATCAACCAGAACAAGCCGAAGCTTATCTTTTGAAAGCACAAGAGAATGCTGATGACCAGGAAGAAATTTTATTGCGCTTAGCGACCATCTACCAAGAGCAAGAGAGATATGAAGATATTTTTAGCCTTAGAAGCGTATGAACCTGAAAACCTCTTAACGAAATGGATGATTGCCCGTAGCTACCAAGAGACTGAGGAATTGGATCCAGCTTACGAGCTTTATAAAGAACTCGCTACAGAATTGAAGGATAATCCGGAGTTCTTGGAACAATACATTTATTTATTAAGAGAACTAGGGAAGTTAGAAGAAGCAACAGATTACATTCAGGCTTATCTTGACCTAGTTCCAGATGATATTCAGATGCAAGAATTGTATAATCATCTCATTTAAAATGTTCGAAATAATCGCCTTTAAACAGGCGGTTATTTTTTTGCAAACACGTCTAAAAAATAAATTAAGAATAAGCAATCAAAATAGATAGAAACAGTATGAATTTTTTTAGTTATTTTTTTGATATAATTGTTATAGTTAAGTAGAATAATCACAAAATTTGAAAATAGAAAGATTTGAATTATGACAAAAGTAAAGATTGTAACGGATTCGTCTGTTACCATTGAACCAGAAGTGGTCAAAGAACTAGATATTACAGTTGTGCCTCTATCTGTAATGATTGATAGTGTCCTCTATTCAGATGCGGATCTTGAAGAAGGTGAATTCCTTCGTTTGATGCAAGCAAGTAAAAATCTTCCTAAGACTAGTCAACCACCTGTGGGACTCTTTGCAGAAATATTTGATGACTTAGGCAAAGATGGTAGTCAGGTTCTTGCGATTCACATGTCTTATGCTCTATCAGGTACAGTAGAAGCAGCTCGCCAAGGAGCAAGCCTTTCATCGGCTGATGTCACTGTTTTAGATAGCTCTTATACAGACCAAGCATTGAAGTTTCAAGTTGTAGAAGCAGCTAGATTAGCTAAAGAAGGTAAAGACCTAGAAACTATCTTAGCACATGTAGAAGACGTTAAAAATCACACAGAACTTTATATCGGTGTTTCTACTTTAGAAAACCTTGTTAAAGGTGGACGTATTGGTCGTGTAACAGGTTTGTTGAGCTCACTGCTTAATATTCGTGTAGTGATGCAAATGAAAAATAACGAACTTCAACCTATTGTGAAGGGACGTGGTGCAAAAACTTTTAAAAAATGGTTGGATGAACTAGTAGAGACTTTGTCACATCGTTCAGTTGCCGAGATTGGCATTTCATATGCTGGTACTAACGAATGGGCAAATGAGATGAAAGCGGTGCTTCAACCATACGTTGAAAAGCCAATTTCAGTCCTAGAAACTGGTTCTATTATCCAAACTCACACCGGAGAAAACGCCTGGGCTATCTTAATTCGCTATAATTCCTAAAAAAATTGAGAAAAAAATCAAAGAAAAAGGTGTTTTTTTGACTTGACCTAAAAAGGAATTTTAGGTTATGATTATAAGTGTTAATTAGAAATAATTTTGGAGGATTCATTAACATGGCAAACAAACAAGATTTGATCGCTAAAGTAGCAGAAGCTACAGAATTGACTAAGAAAGATTCAGCAGCAGCAGTTGACGCTGTTTTTCGCAGCAGTAACTGAATTCCTTTCAGCTGGTGAAAAAGTTCAATTGATCGGTTTTGGTAACTTCGAAGTTCGTAAACGTGCAGCTCGTAAAGGTCGCAACCCACAAACTGGTAAAGAAATCAAAATCAAAGCTTCTAAAGTTCCAGCATTCAAAGCTGGTAAAGCTCTCAAAGAAGCAGTTAAATAATGATTTTATAAAAGACCTATTAATCAAGCGTCAAGCTTGATTAGTAGGTTTTTTTGTTTTATAGAGGACCTGTTACGAAAGTAGAAGTAGAAATAAGAATTGGAAATATTATAAGCTATAAAAATAAAGCTTGAAAAAAAATAAAAGAAACAAAAAAACAACTCCGAATCGAAGTTGTTTTTGTTCAACCTTATGCAAGTAATGCGGTTGATTATTTGAGACCGTATTTTTTTGTTGAAACGATCCACGCGTCCATCTGCTTGAGTGAACTTTTTGACGTCCAGTGTAGAATGGGTGTGAGTCTGATGAAATTTCCACACGGATCAATGGGTAAGTTTCGCCTTCGAACTCAACTGTTTCGCTAGAGCGTTTTGTTGAACCGCTAAGGAATTTGTAACCAGTAGTTGTGTCCATGAAGACAACTGGGCGATATTCTGGATGGATATCTTTTTTTCATTTTTGCAATATTTCCTTTCTGCCATGGTCTCTTTGCGAGCCATAGATTGTTACCATACTAGTCTATCAGATTATCAGAAGTTTGGCAAGACTTTTTATCTATTTTTTTCAGTAAGTTTTTTTCAATTTTTTTGGTAGATGAGCTCATTTTTCCTCTAAACTATAAGAATTTCCTCCGCTAGCAAGAGGGTGCCCACCGCCATCATGTTCTTTTGCGACACCATTGATTGGGACAAATTTACTACGAAGACGTACACGATAGTGACCGTCTGCTTGTTCGACAAAGATACCCCAAAGGCTAACAGTATCGATACGACCTGGAGCCCCAACGATAGCAGCTGTTTCAGCATCAGTAACGTCATATTTCTTCAAGATTTCTTGAGTCAGAATGACACGGGCAGCACCATTTTCATCAACTTCTAAGTGATCATAGATATAACCTTGAAGTCTGGCAATTTTATAGCTGATTGTATCCATATGACGTGTAAGTGCAGCATAATCAAAATCATACTCCCTCAGTTGACTCGCTATACGAAGCGTACGAGCAGAAGTTGCTGGAAAGAGGAAGCGACCAGTATCACCAATGATTCCAGCAGACAAGAGGTAAGCGGCCTGGTCAGATAATTTAAGGTTGGTTTCCTCTGCTAAGATAGCTACCATCTCACTGGCACTACTAGAAGTCGTATCTACCCAAACCAGATCTCCATATTCTTCATCGTTTGGATGGTGGTCAATCTTGATAATTGTCTCAGCATTAAGATAACGTTTATCATCGATTCGAGCAGTATTGGCTGTATCACAAATAATAGCAAGTGCTCCTTCAAATTCTTGATCCTCTACCTCATCCATTTTGGCTAACCATGTTAGGGTAGGCAAATCATAGCCAACAACTTTAATCTTTTTATCAGGAAAATTATACTGGAGTAGTTCTTTAAGACCAACTTGACTTCCCAAGGCATCGGGATCTGCTCTCATGTGACGGTGAATAATAATTGTATCGTATTTTTTTAATTTGTTCTAAAAATTTGATGGCAAATTTCATAAATAACCTCAATTCTTTCTCATATCATTGTAGCACAAGAGTTTTTATTTTTTTAAAATGAAAAAAATCTGTGATATAATGGAGGAAGATAAATTGAGGAGGACCTTATGGCATTAGCAAAAAAATTGTATTTGCCAGTATGACAGGAAATACTGAAGAAATCGCTGATATTGTAGCAGATAAATTACGAGAATGTGGTTTAGATGTCGATGTTGATGAGTGTACAACTGTTGATGCTTCTGACTTTTTAGAAGCAGATCTTGCAATCGTTGCAACCTACACATACGGTGATGGTGAGCTTCCAGATGAGATGATGGACTTCTACGAAGACCTAGCTGACCTCAACTTGAATGGGAAAATCTACGGAGTAGTTGGTTCGGGTGATACTTTCTATGACGAATTCTGTAAGGCTGTTGACGACTTTGATCGTGTATTTGTAGCAACAGGAGCTGAAAAAGGTTCAGAGTGCGTTAAAGTAGACCTTTCAGCAGAAGATGAAGATATCGAACGCTTGGAGCAATTTGCAGAAGAATTGGCTGCCAAAGTGGGATAAGCATGAAGTTGCACTGATGATAGATGTCAGTGCAGTTTTTTGTTAGATATGCCTGAGAATAACTTGCCTATTTAGTAGCTTTGTACACAATGATTCAAATAAAAAAGGAGACTCAATGGATTTAGATATTATTAGACAAGAAATTGACCAAATCGATGACCAAATCGTTCAACTTTTAGAAGAAAGAATGCATCTAGTTGAGGGTGTAGTTGCTTATAAAAAGTCTACAGGAAAACCAATTTTGGATACTAAAAGAGAAGAAGCTATCTTTGAAAAAGTTAGAAATCGCGTCAGCAATAAAAAATACGAAGAAACAATTGTTGAGACTTTTACAGATATTCTCAAACGTTCGCGTGATTATCAGGATAAAACAATCAAATGAAAAAAGAACAATTCTATCCATTAGGAATCTTTCTTGCTGGTATGCTAGGAGGACTAGTTCGTTTTCAGATTACAAAATACTTACCAGCTAGTCCAGACTTTCCTTGGGGGACGCTTCTTGTCAATTATCTAGGAATTTTCTGCTTAGTCTATCTTGTGAAAGGATATCTGGTTTCTAAAGGAACTAGTAAAGGAGTCATTCTAGCGCTTGGAACGGGATTTTGTGGTGGCTTAACGACATTTTCTAGTCTCCTATTAGATGCAGTGAAATTGCTGGACACAGGGCGATACCTTAGTTTGGTTACGTATTTGCTTTTGAGTGTCGGAGGAGGGCTTTTATTAGCTTATTGTCTAGGGAGGAAGAAATGGTAGTATTATATCTAGTGCTTGCTTGTGGACTGGGCGCCCTTGTGCGTTATTTCTTTTCTCGCTATAATCAAGGATCAATAATGCCACTAGGAACTCTCATAGCCAATCTTCTTGGTTGTTTTTTGATCGGTTTACTCTACAATCATGTGGAATCCAAAGAAGTCTATACTATTCTAGCTACGGGTTTTTGTGGAGGTTTGACGACTTTTTCAACTTTGAATGACGAGCTACAAAGAATTCTTAATGACAAGAAAGTATTTTTATAGCTATTTTCTCTTTACATACTTAGGAGGTTTAGTAGCGATTTTTTTGGGAATTTTGCTTTAAATTTCTTTACATTTTCTATGAAATTTGGTAAACTGTATCTTGTGTGTAATGGACGCACAAAAATACAGTTTATCCGCTGAGGAAGTTTCCTCAAGATTGACAAAGATAGGAGAATAAAATGAATCCATTAATCCAAAGCTTGACTGAAGGTCAACTTCGTACAGATATCCCTTCATTCCGTCCTGGTGACACTGTTCGTGTACACGCGAAAGTTGTCGAAGGAAACCGTGAACGTATCCAGATTTTTGAAGGTGTTGTTATTGCACGTAAAGGTGCTGGCATCTCAGAAAACTACACAGTTCGTAAAATCTCTAACGGTGTAGGTGTTGAACGTATCTTCCCAATCCACACTCCACGTGTTGAAAAGATCGAAGTTGTTCGTTACGGTAAAGTACGTCGTGCGAAATTGTACTACTTGCGTGCTCTTCAAGGTAAGGCAGCTCGTATCAAAGAAATCCGTCGTTAATTCGATGATAAAAAAACTCTGCTTATACGGCAGGGTTTTTCTCTAGCTCCCTTAGTTCAATGGATATAACAACTCCCTCCTAAGGAGTAGTTGCAGGTTCGATTCCTGCAGGGGGCAGTACTAGCCACAAAAACACTGGTTTTCCAGTGTTTTTTCTTTGCCCAAATTTTAAACATCTAATATGATATCCAGGGTATGTTATAATAGACATAACATATTTAGGAGAAAGAGATGAAAAAAGGCTTATTAATCGGCTGTTTATCCATAGTTATACTATTTGCAATGTTCATAGTACTTAGTCCTATTATTGCTATGATGGATATGTGGGGTCTATTTGCCCATGCAAGTCGGAATGAACTTGAGCAAGCTGTACATCGTTCTTATGAGAACTACGGTCTTACAGGTCAGTTTGAGTTAGAAAAATATGAAAAAAACTATACAAGCGTTGGTGGATTTGTAATTCATGGAACATACACTGAAAATATAGATGGTAAAACCTATCAGGCTAAGACTCGTTTTAAATACTATACTCGTCCTTCTGAAAAAGAAACATATAGAAAGACTGACGTGGAAGTAGATTATAAACAAAACAAAAAAATTTATTACGCTTTTCCAGAATTAGCTTATTTAGGGATTGAGATTAGTCCAGGCACCAGCGAATTTTTAAAAACATTGGAGAATTCAATAACAGACCCCAAAATGACCTATTTGAAGTATGAAGGAATCAGTTTTCAATTTAACAGTAATTCTGGCAACATGAATCTTTATGATGAAATTTTAGCGGAAAATCAAAGCAAAGGACAAGCATTACAAGGGATGTATCCCATGGATGCTCAATATCTTTTCCAAAAAGATATTTTTATACCAGAATTTCAATTTCGATACTACACTCCAGAAGACAAGAAGAATCAGTTATATGATGCCTATCTTGAAGACCTTGAATCGCAAATGAAAGAATTTTTTAACAATCAACCCCTTCCAAGTGGTCTTTATGCTGTAAAGATTGATAAATATGAAGGGGATAAACTTGTTAATAATAGTGGTGTACATTATGTAAAGATTGATAACCGTCAAGTTGTAACTTTTATCAAAGATTTACAGTAGGAGTTATTATTCTAATGCTGTTTATAAAGTCTTATAACACAATGATATGAGATTGAAGGTAGAATATTCAGAGTGCTAAAGTGTGAGTAAAGGAGTAAGGACGATGTTAGCCATTTATATTGATTCTATAGGGGATAAGTCAGCGACCTATAAGTTGTTAAGAAACTTTTCATCCTTGCCACTTTCCTTAATTCAATCCAGAATAAAAATTCATGATTCAGTTATGGATGTGGATATTCTAGATTTGGACGAATTAAAAAAAGTAAGGGTCCTTATTCATGACTTGAGTGGCATTGGAACCATGGTTACTATGAAAGATTCGACAGGTGTTATCACCTTAAAAAAATATTAAATAATATTATTACTACCTATGAAGAGATTGCGGCTGAAAGAGAATAATTAGACGAACTTATGTTTGATGAGGAAGAGTAATCTGTAATTTAAAACACCCCAGGAGTTAGAGTTGTATCTCTAACTTCTGAGGTGCTTTTTTATATTTAATTTTACAAGACCCAAGTTCGAATAGCATGGGCAACGCCTGATTCATCATTTGATTTAGTAATGTATTTGGCGATTTTTTTGAGTTCTGGATTTCCGTTTTCCATAACAACGGGGTTACCAACGACTTCGAGCATGGCACGGTCATTTTCTTCATCCCCGATAGCCATAGTTTCATCTTTTATAAATCCTAGTTTTTCAGCCAGATGTATAATAGCTGAGCCCTTATCTACACCTTTTTTGAGAAGTTCAAGGTAGAATGGTGCAGACTTATTGATAGAGTATCGTTCATAAAATTCCGCTGGAATCTTTTCAATAGCAGCATCGAGAATCTCAGGTTCATCGATGAACATACACTTAACGATTTCCTTGTCAGCCATTTCTTCAGGAGTGCGGTAAAAGATAGGCATGTTGACGAGGGTTGATTCGTGTACGGTATATTTTCCGATATTACGATTGGCTGTATAGATACCGTCCTTGGTAATGGCATGCATGTGAACGCCTAGTTTACGACTGAGAAATTCCATATCTAGATAGTCTTCGTAGGACAAGGATTCACTGATAATCTCATGTCCTGTAGCAGTTTCCTGAACAAGAGCACCGTTGAAGGTTACAACATAATCCCCCTCATCTCTTAATTTTAGTTCGTCAAGGAGTTTAGCAACACCAGCAATAGGACGACCTGTTGCAATGACAACTTTGACTCCAGCTGCTTTTGGCATCTTGGATAGCTGCAAAGACTTCTTGCGTAATTTCTTTCTTGCTATTGACTAGGGTACCATCGATATCGACGGCGATTAGTTTAATACTCATAAATTTCCTCTGTTATTTCTTGTCTGGAGTAAAATGATCATTCTCAATCAAATGTGAAAATTGTTGAATGGTAGAAGCAAAAATATTGTTTGGATTCAGCATTTCTTTAGGGAAGTAGAAACGGTTGTCACCATGACGACTTCCTGCAAGAGATTGGACGATAGGTGAAAGACTAGAAAGTTCAGCTAACTCACCATTTTTCTGAACAATCTCAATTTGCGTTCTAGGATTTTCAGATTCTGGTCGATATATATCGTAAGGAAGGTCGAAATTCTTATGAATAGCAGTGTAGTAGTTGGGGTCAAAACCAATTTCTTCTACTAAACCTCGCATGATTTCAAGTTGATTCTGGTCTTCCTGAGAAAAAGTAATAGATTTAAAGACCTTCCGATTGATGAAACGTTGGGAAAGGTCAGCCAAAATCTTATCTGTACTTGTCATCCAGAGTTGGAAGTAAGTATTCATCACACCATCATCAAGCGCTAGATAGTCAGTCAAGCTAACATTTTTCTCAAAAAATGGCAGTAGATGAGGCGAAGTCAGAGCGAAGAATTCTTTATTTTCTGGATAGAGCTCTTTGGCTCGTTTCAAAAGATTTTGCAGAAGAACCTCCATGGCTCGTGTAGCTGGGTGGAAATAAACCTGCATATACATCTGGTAACGGCTGAGGACATAATCCTCGATAGCGTGCATTCCATTACGCTGAAAGGCGATACCATTTTCAACAGGACGAATGACACGAAGGATCCGTGTCAAATCAAACTGACCATAAAAAGCACCTGTGAAGTAGGAGTCACGAAGGAGATAGTCCATGCGGTCCGCATCAATCTGACTAGAAATCAGTTGAACCACCTGTTTGTTTGGATAAGTGTGATCGATAACGCTGGCTACTTTTTTTGGAAAATCTGGTGCGACCTGCAAAAGAACCTGGTGAATCTCAGTCTCGGGGTTTTGGATTATTTCCTGAGTAATTGCCTCATGGTCAGTATCAAAGAGATTTTCGAAAGTATGAGAGTAAGCACCATGTCCAAGGTCGTGGAGAAGCGCTGCAGTCATGGTCAAGAGAGACTCATTGGAATCCCATTCTTCAGGGTATTTTTCTTCGAAAATTTCAGTGATTTGACGGGCAATTTCATAGACACCCAAACAGTGAGAAAAACGACTATGCTCTCCGCCATGGAAGGTATAGCTAGATGTCCCTAACTGTTTGATACGACGGAGCCGTTGAAATTCTTTGGTATTGATCAAGTCGTAAATGACTTGATTGTTGACGTGTATATAGTTGTGAACAGGGTCACGAAATACTTTTTTTCATTCATAAGACCATTATAGCAAATTCCGTGGCTTTTTGGTAAAATAGTAGGGATAAGTGAGAAGAAAGAGGAACACTTGTGAAGATTAGAATGAGAAATACTATCCAGTTCGATGAACAATTGGAAGTAATCGACCAACTTTATGATGTAGAACTACGTGAGAAGGGGGATTTTTCTTATCTCCTTTTCTACAATGAAGAGCAAGAAAAGGTTGTGATTAAGTTTCAGGAAGAAGAGCTCGTCATGACGCGCTTCTCAAATCCCAAGACTATCATGCGTTTTTCTGAAGGATTCCGATAGTTTAGCCTATATTCCAACACCTATGGGTATGCAGGAGTTTATCATTCAAACCAGCCACTATGAAGTTGGTGAAGAGAAGATTGAACTAGCCTATAAATTGCAAAAACAAAGAAGGAGTTCCATTTGCGGACTACCGTTTAGAAATTACTTGAGGGATAAGAATAAGGTTGGCGAAAGCCAACCTTATTTGATATAGAGTTCTTGATTTTTTTCAAGACGATCTCACGTACACTTGCAAATTTCTTCAGTTTTTTTGAGGTCTTCTGGATGGGTTACAAGAGTAATCACATATCCTTCTTTGCCCATACGTCCAGTACGTCCAGCGCGGTGAGTATAGGTTTCGATATCTCTTGGGACGTCAAAGTTAACCACGCATTCCAGACTATCAATGTCGATACCACGAGCTAGAAGGTCTGTCGCAAGAAGGAGTGTCAGTTGATTATCTTTGAACTTTTCTAAGATAACTTTTTCTAAATTTAACGTTGACATCGCTCGCAAGCGAAACTGCTAAAATATCACGATACTGCAATTTTTTTCTTCAGCGCTTCCAAGGTCTGACAAGCTGTTAAAGAAGACGAGTCCACGGAAGTCATCGACATGTGCTAGTTTCCGAAGCATATCTACTCGGTTACGTTGGTCTACTTGCATGTAGAAGTGTTGAATGTTGTCCAACTTTTGATCAGAGAGGTCAATGGTGCGCGTGTTAGCTGCAATCTTATCTTGATCAAACTTGGTAGTGGCACTCATATAGATGAGTTGGTGGTCACGAGGTGCGTAATGGGTAATTTTTTCAACAAAATGAATCTGAGAATCTTCAAGCAACTGATCAAATTCATCCAGAATGATAGTCTCCACATTCATCATTTTGATTTTTTTCAATTTGATGAGTTCAAAGATACGTCCGGGTGTTCCAATTAAAATTTCTGGCCCTTTTTTCAGACGCTCAATCTGACGTTTCTGGCTTGAACCTGAAAGGAATAGCTGAGCAGTCAAGCCGATAGCTTCGCCCCATGTTTTGGTGACATCGAAAATTTGGCCAGCCAGTTCAGTGTTAGGAGCTAAAATCAACAGTTGCTGCGCTTTTTTTCTTTTTGGAGTTTTTAAAAAGACTCGGGAGTAGGTAAGCTAAGGTTTTTTTCCCTGTTCCGGTTGGACTAACTCCGAGGAGTGATTCTCCTTCTAAAATAGGATTAAACAGTTGTTCTTGAATGGGAGTGAATTCTTGGAAACCTAGTTGGTCAATCAATTTTTTTGCCATTCGTTTGGTAGTTTCGTTTTTCATTTTTTTCTGCCTCAAATCTAATGCCAGCATCTTGTCGCATGGTATAAAGCACTTGATGAACATCTGTTGCATCGGTAAGCCATTGCTGGTAGAGAGTCTGGTCTGGTTGGTTAATCATATGTGCAAAAGCAACAGTTTCCTCGGTCATAGTGTGAGGTGCCTGCTGGATAGGAAGATGAAGTTCCTTTCCTTGATGTTCTGTAAAAATAGCTGATTGGATATGCTCGATTGTATTGAGAGTCAAAGTGCCGTCAGTCGTATAAATCTCGCAAGGAAGATTAGAAGTGATATTCTTTCCTGCTTTGATATGAACTTGATAATCAGGATAGGAGAGGATACCGTCTCCGTTTAGATCAATACTGTTGTCTAGTTGCTGAGCTTGATAGGTTGCACGAGTTGGATTTCCAAATAAGCGAATAGCAGCATAGAGTGGGTAAATTCCTAAATCCATGAGAGCTCCGCCAGCAAAAACGGTTTGAGAAAACGTTAGAGTATTGCCAGCAAGGAGTTCAGGCATCTTAGATGAATATTTAGCGTAGTTAAAGTCTGCTCCTAAAAACATGTTTGTCTGCAAGAAAAGTCTTTAATTGTAGCGAAAAGCCTCTTCGTGGTAGTTTCGTGCCGCTTCAAAGATAAACCGTTGATTTTTTTCTGAGCTGTCTGCAATAAATCTTTCCATTCCTTTGGCTGAGTCACAGCTGGTTTTTTTCAAGGATGACATGTTTTCCAGCAACTAAGGCAATTTTAGCCTGACTAAAAGTGTAGGGAATTTGGACTAGCAATATAGACGACATCAAAAGGGTGTTTGAAGAAATCTTCTAACTGGTCAAATAATGTTACATCTTGATAGGGAGAAGCAAATTTTTTTCTGCAGTTTCGATTTTTTTCTTGAATAGACTGCAACCAGTTGAAATTCTCCACTAGTATGGGCTGCATCGACAAAAATGATGGCTGATTGCGCCAGTTCCGATTATACCCTAGTTTTAGCATGGAAACTCCTTTTTCTGTCAGTAATGATTGATTTCATTATATCATAGAAAAAGTCAACTAGCTTAAGAGAGATAATTCTTTTGATTTTGAAGCTTCGAATTTTCATGAAAAAAATGGTATACTAGTGATAGTAAAACTAGGAGTTTAGTATGAGATTATTACCTATGAGAAAAATTTCTCGTCATTCAAAAAGATTGGCGCTTTTTTTGACTTTCTGCGCAGGTTATGTGGATGCCTATACATTTATCGTTCGTGGGAATACACTTGTGGCAGGTCAAACTGGGAATGTTGTTTTCCTTTCCGTTGGTCTTATTCAAGATAATGTGTCAGATGCCAGCACTAAAGTCATGACCTTGCTTTCCTTCATGTTGGGTGTCTTTTTATTGACAGTCTATAAGGAGAAATTACGCGTGGTTAAAAAACCAATCTTATCGTTGTTCCCGCTTGCTATTTTGTCCCTGATTATAGGCTTTGTTCCCTTAACGGTTGACAATATCTACATTGTTCCTCCCCTTGCTTTTTGTATGGGACTTGTGACAACAGCCTTTGGTCAGGTTTCTGGCATTGCCTATAACAATGCGTTTATGACGGGAAATATCAAACGCACTATGTTGGCTTTTCGGGGAATACGTGCGGACCAAACATACTCCGTTTCTATTTGAGGGGCTGATCTTTGTAAGCTTGCTTAGTAGTTTTGTTTTTGGAGTAGTGTTCTCGGCTTACTTGACAATTTTTTTCACTGAGAAAACGATTTTAGGCATTCCAATCATGATGAGCATTTTTTTATCTAAGTATGCTTTTTATCTTCTTTTCGAAAAAAATGAATGAGAAATAGTATCATTTTGAGTGAAAATACTTGTCAAAAAAATTAGAAACATGTTATACTTTTTAGAGTTGACTATGCACATTCCTGTGCAACCGCACGAACATCGTTGCTTGATTTTCAAGTATAAGTGGTTCGTCCCACGATGCTAGGCGAGTCTTCACAAAAAATACGGGAAAATCCCAAAAAAATCATAGGAGGTGCATGATGAGCACATACGCAATTATCAAAACTGGCGGAAAAACAAGTTAAAGTTGAAGTTGGTCAAGCTATCTACGTTGAAAAATTGAACGTTGAAGCTGGTCAAGAAGTTACTTTTAACGAAGTTGTTCTTGTTGGTGGTGAAAACACTGTTGTTGGAACTCCACTTGTTTCTGGAGCTACTGTTGTTGGAACTGTTGAAAAACAAGGAAAACAAAAGAAAGTTGTTACTTACAAGTACAAACCTAAAAAAGGTAGCCATCGTAAACAAGGTCACCGTCAACCATATACAAAAGTTGTCATCAACGCAATCAACGCTTAATTTTAAGGAGAACACATGATACAAGCAGTCTTTTGAGAGAGCCGAAGATGGCGAGCTGAGGAGTGCGGAGATTACTGGACACGCCGAGAGTGGCGAATACGGCCTAGATGTCGTGTGTGCATCGGTTTCTACGCTTGCCATAAACTTTATCAATTCCATTGAGAAATTTGCAGGCTACGAACCAATCTTAGAATTAAACGAAGATGAAGGTGGTTATCTGATGGTTGAAATTCCAACTGATCTTCCTTCACACCAGAGAGAAATGACGCAGTTATTCTTCGAATCATTTTTCTTAGGTATGGCAAACTTATCGGAGAACTCTTCTGAGTTCGTCCAAACCAGAGTTATCACAGAAAACTAACACGGAGGAAAACATTATGTTAAAAATGACTCTTAGCAACTTGCAACTTTTCGCCCACAAAAAAGGTGGAGGTTCTACATCAAACGGACGCGATTCACAAGCTAAACGTCTTGGAGCTAAAGCAGCTGACGGACAAACTGTAACTGGTGGATCAATCCTTTACCGTCAACGTGGTACGCACATCTATCCAGGTGTAAACGTTGGTCGTGGTGGAGACGATACTTTGTTCGCTAAAGTTGAAGGCGTGGTACGCTTTGAACGTAAAGGTCGCGATAAAAAACAAGTTTCTGTTTACCCAATCGCTAAATAATCGCTCTATATACCATTAAATAAGGCTTTCCGATATTTTCGGGAAGCCTATTTTTTATTTTGGTACCCAGTTTGGTACCCATTTCTAAAATCCGATATATGTTGCAAATTTATTAGCTACTTCATTCTTTGCTTTTTGGGTTACGTGAGCGTATATATCCATTGTCGTTTGGATATTCTCGTGACCAAGTCGTTCCTGAACTTCTTTGATAGTAGCTCCAGCTTCAAAGAGTAAGGAACAATGTGTATGCCTAAATCCATGAGGTGTAATTCGTTTAAAGTCTGGATGCTTTCTCCAGATTCTATTCAGCATATTATTGACATGAACAACACTTCTAGGGCCTCCATCTTCATTTTTAAAAAGAAGTCCTTTTGTACTATACTTGTGCCATTCTTTCAAAATTTCAATTGTCTTTGGATCCAAAGTAATTGCTCGAGCACTCTTTTTGGTTTTCGGGGTTTGGAAAATTAGTTTATTATCTTCACCTTTTGCCAGTGTTTGCTTAACAGTAATCTGACCATTCTTTAAATCTACATCCGACCATCTCAAAGCACTGATTTCATTTTTTCTCATACCTGTAAAAGCTAGCAATCTAAAATAAGTCATCATTTCCACATCTTCAAAACCTTTAACGATTTCAAAAAATTCTTGCAGCTCTTCTTTATTGTAAAACTTTTTCAAGCTCATCCGTATTAGTTTTTGTCTTTTTGGCTTTAAAGTCTTTCTCATTGGATTATTTTCGATGAGTTCCATTGATATGGCATAATCAAAGATTTGATTCGCTATACTGATGATCCCAAAAAATCTTTTATATTCATCAGCCCATTTATTAACTTGCGCCTGACACATAGATAGACTGATTTTATTTATTGGCTTATCTCCAAAATTAGGAATAATCCACTTGTCAGCAATATTCACTTGACTGACATAGGTTGACTCTTTGACAGTATGCTTATAGTGTTCTTTCCAAATTTCATAAACCTGCTGAAAAGTAGTAGTAGTATTCTTAGACCTAAAACTTTTTTCTCGTACTCGGTCAAACACTTTGCTTCTGCAAGTCTCGCTTCCCGCTCTGTCTTGAAACCTCGCCTTTTTGTGATTATTTTTTTATTTGTGAGTGGATCTATCCCATGATACGCTTTGAAGTAATAAGCAGTAGAACCACCTTTTTCATACTTACCAATCATTGCTTTTTTTCCTCATTTCTTGATAAAATGGGTATAGTAAAGAGGGCTTTTTAATGCCATTCTTTCTATACAGTACATCCTCACATTCTAGCTTGCAGGCGAGTGTGGGGATTTTTTTCATTTAGATTTTTTTCAATAATGATATAATTTCTTCATTTTGTTTAATAATAATCTGATTTTGTTGAATTTGAACTTTTTCCAATGCGCCTGGTCCAGTTGCATTAATTATTGCAACTGCCTTACTATTTAAAACATTACCAATATATGCAGCATGTTCTGGATATTTTTTTAAGAATATCAACCATGTCATTTTCTTCAAAATAAGAATTGCATCAGAATAGTATTTTTTTGTTTCTGTTGTTCTTCTTTTGAAGTTGTATTTTTACCACCAAATAATGCCATTTAAAAACTCCTTTCTTAAATTCTATTAACTTCCAGTCAATCTATAAAAATTCTTCCTGGATCATCTGTTCACCCCAAGTAGTTGCAATCCTATGTCTTTCAGCAAATCTCAACCAATTAAACTCTGATGGTTCACATTGAGACAATTCTTCAGATATAAGATGACGAACCATGAAGCGGTCTGCTTCATTTTCGTATTTATAGAGTAACCTTTTGTAATGCGCTGGATTATGGTTTATATGCCTAATTCGTGCAGGATAACCTCTTCTCGTTCTTCCTGACTAAGATTTCTATTCACATAGATAGTTCGTTCATCGGGGAAATAGAAACCTCTACGTTCCCACATGGTTTCAGGAAAAAGATAGAGTGTGACCTGATACTCTTCTAAGAGCTCACTCACTTTCAATTTCAGACACCCCAAAAGAAAGCTTAATAATTTGCGCAATCTTGTCTACATCCTCATCTGATAGTGGTTTTACCATCAAAGAGAACCACACGTTCACGAAGATTTGACAAATCAACAATACGACCATCGGCAGTAGTGACAGAATCACTTGGAAGGCTCGGATTATCAGTACGACCAAGAATATAATCAGTCGAAACGTTAAAATATTCCGCTATTTTTTTGCCATATGTTCAGCAGATGGTGTTTTTATTTTTTAAACTATACAAATAATTTGTACTAAATCCTAGATCTTCAGATACTTTTTGAAGATTAACGCCGCGCTTCTTTGCAAGTTCTTTGATTCTTTCAAATGCTTCAAACATTGTAAAATCAACCTTTCTAAAGAACTTACAAAAATATTTTACACAAAAAGTGTAATTTTTTAAAAACTATTGACAAAAAAATAATACGTTCGTGTAAAATAGTTCTTGTAAAGTTAATAAGTTAGTAAAAACAATGTAAAAACTTATCTAAAAAAATTAATAGCTTTGGCGAGCAACAACAATTGATAGATTTGTTATTTTATCAAGTCTTTTACTACGCTTTTTATTTTTACACAATCGTATTATAAAAGTCAAGAAATAACACTTTTTGTATTTACCAACTTTTTAACTTTTACAAATAATTAAGGAGGAGGTCTTATGAGTCAACAACATAAAAATGGAATGAGATTGTTAAAGAACAACTCAAAAAGCGAGGTTGGTCGCAAACTGATCTAGCTATTGTTATCGGTGTAAGTCCATCCGCAATCACTCAATTATTCCGAGATGGGAAAGGGGTGATGATTTGAAATTGCGGATTAACAAGAAAGTGCGAATTTCAGAATCATGGGAAAAAATTCGAGGAGTAATAAATGAACGAAATATTTAATTTCACGGACAACAAGTCCGTACTATGACAATCAATGACGAGCCTTGGTTCGTAGGAAAAGATGTCGCAGATATCTTAGGATATAGCAAAAGCTAGAAATGCAATTGCTCTACACGTTGACGAAGATGACGCCCTAAAACAGGGCCTCACAGACAATCTTGGAAGAACACAAGAAACTATCATCATTAACGAGTCAGGTTTATACTCGCTTATCCTATCCAGTAAATTACCACAAGCAAAAGAATTTAAACGTTGGGTAACATCAGAGGTTTTGCCAGCTATTCGCAGACAAGGTGGTTTTTATCCGTGAGGACTTGGACGAAGATGCCTTCATCGCTTTATTCACTGGACAGAAAGAACTTCGGAAGCAACAAGTCACAATGCTTGAAGATATCGACTATCTCAAGAATGAACAACCAATCCATCCTAGCTACGCTCAATCACTCTTGAAGAAGCGTAAGGCTCGAGTAGTTGCTTGCCTTGGTGGAATAGACGGTCCAGCTTATGCAGACAAGACATTCGCTCAATCAGTATTCAGACAAGCTGAGATTGATTTCAAGGATCATTTCAATATCAGTCGTTATGACTTACTGCCCAAGAAATTTGCAGAAGCAGCACTTGCCTATTGGATGACTTGGGAGCCATCTACCAATACTAAAATGAAAATTATGGATTTTGAATGCTTTCAACATAGCTCAGAGAGGATAAAAATTAGAACACAAAAAGCACTGACCGAAGTCAGGCGCTCACTAAAAATTACTACTTAGATTATACCACATAAGGGAGGTTATTGTGAATATTCTCAGCGAAAACTTTGAAAATGGTATCCAACTAGTCGTTAGGATCAATTTAAAGAATGTTTCAAAAGAATTATTAGAACATGAAACAATTGAGAAAACGATGGCTCTCAATCGAAAGTGCTGCTAATTATTCAGATTGTAGCACAAATACCATTCGTAAATGGTTAAGAATGGGATTGAACCTATATAAAATTGACGGAACTAAACGAATTGACAAGAATGAGCTCGATGAGTTCATTCAAGCAAATCTTGTAATTTAGGATTAGAAAGTAGAAAAATGAAATTATTAGATAAAAATCACAAAATGGTTTTTCAACACAACAAAAATAGAAGTCAACACCGACTGGCGATTGGTTTGCGTTGGATACGAACAGGAATTGATAGACCTTCAAGAAAAAAATATCAGCTAGCGAATCAGCGTATCGCAGATCTTGAAGAAATTGTAGCAATCTATAAAGAAAAGGAAAATACAAAATGATTGAATATATCTATTTCGGAACAGCAATACTTTTTACTCTGGACATTAGTAAATGAATTAGATGATCGAGCAGAGTCCAAAAAGGAAAACAGACAACTAATCGCAAGTAATATTGCTCGTATGAATTTGAGAAATTCAGATAAACAATTCACATACGATGTGCAACCTCCAGTAGGTTTATCAAAGAAGCAAAAATAAGGAGTCTATAATGGTTAGAAATAAATTAACAGATTTGACAAATACACTTTTTCGCTCAACTGGAAACACTAGATGATAGAGACCTTACAATAGATGAATTGAAACTTGAAATTAAACGCTCAAAACAGATGGTCGCTGTCTCAAGTCAAATTTTACAAAGCAGGACAACTTGCGTTGGATGCTGAAAAAAATTCAAAGACAAGGTAGGTGATATTAATGCCCCAATCGCTTTGTTGGAAGAATGAGTACACAGAGTACATGCATGAGATATGTCCTGGTCGTGTCACTCCTGAAGTTACAAGAATGCTAAATGAGAAATTTGGCACGAATTATACAAAAGACTCAAATAGGTGGTGTTCGTAGACGATTAGGATTACCAGTAGGTAATATTTTTCAAAAATAGACTACTGACAAAAAGAACAACATGAATATTTTTTTCAGAACATCAATTCGGTAAAAACTATGAAAGAGATTACTGATGAAATGAATAGTAAATTTGGTCTAAAACTAACAATCCAACAAATAAAGTCATATCGAGGAAATAATAAATTTCTAAGCGGTCTGACAGGTCGATTTAAAAAGGCCACATCCCATACAACAAAGGTAAGAAATATCCAAACAGACCAAGGAATAGTGGTCAATTTAAAAAAAGGAAATATACCATCAAATCATTTACCAGTTGGAACAATAACAATTACAGTCGATGGATATGCAAAAGAGAAAATAGCTGAACCTAATAAATGGGCATGGAAACATCGAATAGTTTGGGAAGAGCATTACGGACCAATACCTGAAAAACCACAATATTTGCTTTTTAGACGGAGATAAGAGCAACTACCAAATTTCTAATTTAGTCCTTGTAAAAAAACTCTGAGCTTGCTCAGATGAATAAGAAAAATACTTTTTGTTCAGATGCCGAGCTAACAAAGTTAGCTTTTGGGAATCATTAAATTAGATAGCGAATTAAAAAGGAAAGAGAAAGAATGAAAGAAGACCTTAATAGCTTGATTAAATGGGTTGAAAATACAATTCAAATTTACAACGAGATCCTTGAAGAAAAAGCAAAAAGAAAAACCAACTATCAAGGCATGATGCAATATTTTATAACTACAACCTTGAAAATTTAACTCTAATCAAGGAACACATTATTGATTACCGAAAACTAGCCAAAAATTACCGTGAACTAGATAAAAACTACTGTATATTAAAACTCCAGAAAATGGAATTGGATAGCCGTTTTATTTTTGAAGAAATGAAGAAGGAATATCGTGCAAATCGCAGGAAGTGGAAAGCAGAAAAAGTTAGAAGAGGAGCTAGTCATGTCTGAAATTAAAATGGATTAAGATTACGACAGATATTTTCGATGATGAGAAAATTTGTCTTATCGATGCACTACCTGATCATGATGCTATTCTGGTTATCTGGTTTAAAATCCTAGCTCTAGCTGGGAAACATAATCGAAACGGACTTTTAATGATGTCAGATAAAGTTCACTATACAGATGAAATGCTTGCTACTATCTTCTGAAGACCACTCAATACTGTCAGAATGGCACTTGGAATCTTCGAACAATTCGGAATGGTTGAAATCATTGATGGAATTATCGCTTTGCCAAACTGGGAAAAAAACATCAAAATATTGATGGCATGGAAAAATCAAAAACACAAACCAGGAACAGAGTTGCGAAGTATCGTGAAAAACATCTTGCTTTTGGTGGTAACGTTACATGTAACGTTACAGTAACGGAAAGTAACGCAACAGAAGAAGATAGAGATAAAGATAAAGAATTAGATAAAGATAAGAATATAACTACTACTAGTAGTAGTGGAAATATCTTAGAACTTTTTCAATCTGAATTTCGTAGATTACTATCTGGATTTGAGATTGAGGAAATTAATCATCTAATAAATGAAAATAACTCTGAACTAATTAAAGAAGCATTAGGACAGCTGTTAATCAAGGAAAACCAAATGTTAAATACATAGGTGGCATTCTGAGAAATTGGCAGCAGAACCAAGTGACGACAGTTGAACAAGTTCGACAAACTGAAAAGCAGCGGAAAGATAAGAAAATAGAAGAAGAGGTAAAACAACGAATGGGGGTTCTAGAATTAATCCAACAATTTGAAGAAAATTTCTATCCAATCAGCGATCAGAAAAAATCTCTTTTGAAAAAGCAATCAAAAGAAACAGTGATAGCTTGCTTATCGGACATGGCAAGCTGGAAAGCTTGTGGAGGTAGGATGTCATGGTAACTAATGCACTAGAAGAAATGGCACTCTCTTATCACAGGAATACTGAAGAACAGGATGACATTTGTGAAAAACACAAAATCCCACTGATTAAAATACTACGTACAAATGATGTACTTTGTCGCTTATGTGAATCGGAACGGATCCATTCAGAGAATCAAATAAAGGTCAATAAGTTGGTTGATGCTGAGCATGAACGAGAGCGGAAGTTCTATCTCGAGAGATTCTCTCTCTATGATGATGTACTAAAAAATGCTACTCTTGATAACTTTGATACACCTACTGAAAAAGAGACTGAAAAATTGAAGTTTGCCAAAAATTTGCGGAGAGTGGGCAAGTGGGCGAGAAACAATGTTGTTTTTCAAGGCGAAGCTGGAACGGGTAAAAAGCCATCTTGCTTTTTGCTATGATGAAAGCTTTATCAGAAACTACAAAAGAAATTGCTATTTTTATCAATGTCACTGACTTGTTAATGAAAATAAAGGCAGACTTTAGTCAGGAAGAATTTCTGGTCAACAAAATCGCTAGTGCTAAATTTTTAGTGTTGGACGATTTAGGGATGGAAAAAGATAGCGATTGGTCTTTTGGTATTCTTTATAACATATTAAATAAAAAGAGCTAATACAATCATCACAACTAATCTGACTGCTCAAGAAATCCAGAAGCGATATGGCTGACCTTTTATGAGTCGGTTAATGAAAGGAGTAGATAATGAACATCTGATGGTATTTAATGATTTAAAAATAAAAAGGAAAGATTATTTTTAACAGAGGTAGATGGATGATTGAGCTTTTATTTTATATTCAATGGTCACAGAAAAAAATACCATTAGGAAACTTCAACCACATTCAATGCGCTATTAATAAATTAAAAGAGCATCAAGCCAGTTACTCAGCAATTAACCATCCACGTTTCAGAAAGAGCCTAAGTGAAGGTGGAATCAGAATTGATTATGGAGCAGTTGATTGTTATTACTAATTACACAGAAAAAAACGGAGGAAATATAAAATGAATACAAAAAGTTTTAGAAGAAAAAGTACAACAATGGTTTATCGACAGAAATCTACATAAAGCAAATCCTGTCAAACAGTTCTTGAAGTTAATGGAAGAGTCAGGAGAGTTATTTGAAGGAATAGCAAAAGATAAACCTGAACTAATTTTTGATGCACTTGGAGATATTCAAGTTGTAATGATTGGTTTCGAGCAACAAATTAAAAATGGCGCTCAAATTTCAGCAAATCAACAAGAACTTGAATTGTTGTTAATGGTGTCTAGTTTAGGAAATATTGCTCAGAAACTATACTCTCATGTTTGTCATAACGAAAACACAGACTCCACTAATCAAGTCAGACTTAATGTTTCTAGATAGTGTTATCAGTACGATTTCACTCTATAATGAAACCACCTCTGAAAAGTGCCTGGACGAAGCTTATGAAGTAATTAAAGACCGAAAAGGTAAGATGATTGACGGAGTTTTTGTTAAAGAGGAGGATTTGTAAGAATGATTAATAATGTAACACTTGTAGGACGATTAACACGAGATCCTGAATTAAGATATACACCATCAAATATCGCAATTACGACATTCAACATGGCAGTAAATCGTAATTTTAAGAATCAAGCAGTTGATCGTGAAGCTGATTTTATTAATTGCATGATTTGGCGCCAGCAGGCTGAAAATTTCGCAAGCTGGTGTAAAAAAGGAAATCTTGTAGGAATTACTGGCCGTATCCAAACTCGTAGTTATGAAAATCAACAAGGCCAACGTGTCTATGTAACAGAAGTGGTAGCTGAAACATTCCAGCTACTAGAAAAACGTGATCATTCAGCAAACAATTCAAATATCGAAGAGCAAATGCCACAAAATTTCGGTGCTACAAACCCTTTGGATATTTCAGATGACGACTTACCGTTTTAGGTTATTTATATGAATAATGATTTAAAGAAGCAGCTGATTGAAAGCTATGAGCGAGAAATTAAGAAAGCAGAATCACATATCTCAGTATTAACTGAACCATGTGTTAAATCACTTGCACATTCACGAGCAGAAGAACGTGGATACTGGAAGAAACGAGTGAAAGAATTTAAACGTAAAATTAAGGAGTTGAAAGATGAATGTAAAACAGTTGATTGAGAAAAATCCATAGTCTACCAGCGGAAACGCATAGAGGAAGACCTTATGTTGATAGAAATATAGTTATTCAGTTGATTTTTGCAGTTAAAGGAGGTAAAAGAAATGAATAAACAGGAATTGATTGATTATTGTAATGCCATAAAGAAAATAAAAATCAATTTATAAATTGTATTGATGTAAAACAGAATTATCAAAAAGAATTGAACAACTAGACGAACAAGAAAAAGTCGTAGTATCTGAAGAAGAAGGAAATTCCTTAAAAACGTTTAATTTTTAGACGTGAGAGTGATGTTACAAAGGCTTTTATATTATGTTTCAAGAACAGGTTTTTGTTATTATTTAACGGATGGTTTTGACACAGAACTTAAAAGGCTTGAGTGAGGGATTTCGGGATTTAGAAAACAGAAAAAGATTGATAAGAGCTATACTTTTTTCGGTTACGAGGTCGAGAAAGAGAAACGGTATATAATCAAATTAAAAGGAGTTCCAAATGAGGGCAAAATTCTAAATACGCTAAAGTTACTCAAGAATGGTATTTCGGAATGAAAAGGACATTATAGCGATAGAGAAATTAGACACACCCGCAAACAATTAGAAGAAGCTGGTTTTGGCTGGGTGTTTGATTGCCCTGGGATTGATATTGAGGAGGTCAAGGAGTGAGATATTTTTTAAAAATCCTATGTATTGTTTTATTCACATCCTTACTCGTAGCATGTCACCAGATTTCGAGTGGGACAGTGATAGATAAGTACATTGATGAACCTCACACAACGTTCATACCTGTTATGAATGGTAAAAGTTCGGTACTTGTGCCGATCAGAACCAAAAGAAAATACATTCTGGTCGTTTCAGGATTGGCAGATAATAAACAAGTTGAAGAAACATTTGAAGTGACAGTTGAGGAATACAAGAACTATGAAATTGGCAACACTTTTATAAAAGATGCCGTCAAATTAAAGGAGGCGGAGTGATGAGTTATGATTTGGAAATTTTAGCAAAAATAGAAAACGGACAATATATCTGCATTGATGAACCTAAGCATTGTTCTCCGACTTACAATCTTGGAAAAATGTTTAGGGCAGCTATGGATTGGGATTTCGACCAAGGTACAACTTACAATATCGCTGATATTTTTGAAAATATTCAACGTGGTATAGCTGAATTGGAAAGACAACCTGAAAAGTATGTGCAATATGAACCTGAAAACAAATGGGGGACTGTCAGCAGTGCGTTAGAAGATTTGAGATCATTGAGAGATTGTATTTTAGAACAAGATATTGATACGAAATATTTATATATGAGGTGGTAACATGAAACGACCAAACAGATACCCATACACAAGAAGTCAGTGGGGCGAAGAAATTACAATAGCTCATATGGGCGATAATAGGACTTTTAAGTTAAGAGTGGAGCGAAATTAAATTACAGGGGAAACTAGGGAATGAAAGACACACTAATTCGCATCCTTTTAGCTTGGTCGCTTGTCGCTACTTGCTTATTATTCATGCAACGCGAAGCACAGAAACCCTTGCTTGTCTATCACGCTGATAGCAAGTATGCTATTACTGGTAAGGTTACAGAAAAACGAAAAATTGGAAAGCTATTGACTATCACAGTAAACGGTAACGTGTTTGTGGTTAGTGAAGAACGGTATAAAAATATTGAAGTAGGGGAAGAGGTAGAAATATAACTACCTCAAATACTGGAGGTATATAATGCCAAACTGGGCAGAAGGCACAATCAAATTACGAGGACGATCTGAGAATATTAAGTCAGCTCTGAAAGATATGTTTTTAAGTTAAACGACATATCTTATGAAGATGATGGAGAATTATTGGTTATAGAGAGCATTGGCTCTTCATCCATTCGTATTAACAAAACTAGAAGAGCATTTATAAAATGCGAGAGAATAGAACTGTATTTTTGAAGATGTTTTTGAAACAATAGAAATTCAAAAATTTCTCTCAAGCGTGGGCAGCCATTCCTGATAACTTTGTAGAATTATCAAAAACATGATGTAGATATTAAGATTTTTACTTTCGAAAAAGGTTTTGAGTTCACTCAAGAAATCGAAATTTCGAAAGGAAAAAAATTTTAAAAAGACACCGTCCTGAAATATGACGATTACAGATGGGAAGTTGCTTTTAGTGAATTAGGAGGATAAAAACATGAACACACTAGAAAGTTTAAATAAAGGAGGTAACACTTGAGAGCACTGAATAGTCGTGAACTATATTATCTAGATAGAGAACTTTTTAAAAATTTAAAGAAGTAGATCGTGATATCTGGGTTAGAACAGCTGAAGTTATGGCAAAAATGGTGAAGAGCTCGTTGGCAGTCGAGGGAATAAAATTAGCAAACCAACCGAAAACACTGTCATAAAGTTATCTAGTGATGTACCTTTAAGGAATCTTGAGTTATTCAAAGAAACTGTTGAAACATTCTTAGAACAATTGACAACAGAACAACGTGAAATTTTTTGATTTAAGATGGGGGCAGTCAGAATTAGAATGGGAAGAAATCGCTGGCAAACTATTCGTGAGTGACGCAACCATTTATCGTAAAAAGGAAAACAATTTTTAAAAACCTATGCAAAAAAATCAAAGGGATTGCATAAAATGAGAATAAAACCTCTTGTATTCTCACTTTAAACGAAATATCATGATAGCATGAACTTCTGAAACAAAAACACAAATCACACTTTGGGAGACATCCTTAATTCTAGTCAGAAAAGTTGTCCAACAGAAGTATCGTCAAAAGTCAGCAAAGAGCTGGCTTTTTGTTTTATAGAAAGGAGGTATAATATGGAATATGTATCACCAATAAAAGATAGCGATGACATCCAGGCCATGAAAGATTATCTGAAAGAATGGAATGAGATGTATTACATGTTATTCATCACAGGTCTGAATACTGGATTGCGAGTTGGAGATATACTTACCTTAAAAGTGAAAGATGTCCAAGGATGGCACATTAAGCTAAGGGAACGAAAGACTGGTAAGCAGATAACTAGACGGATGACTAAAGAACTCAAAAAAGAAATGAGACGATATGTCGAAGGGAAACCATTTCATCATTTCTTATTCAAAAGCAGGCAAGGGCAGAATAAAGCGATCACTCGTGAGCGAGCCTATCAAATCATCCATGAAGCAGCAGAAGAGTTAGGCATTGACAATGTCGGAACACACACAATGCGTAAGACTTTTGGATATAAATACTACAATAAGACAAAGGACGTAGGAACATTACAGAAGATGTTTAATCACTCATCACCAGCAATCACACTGAGATACATAGGAATTGAACAAGCAGAACTTGATGATGCACTACGGAACTTTTGTCATTTAATTTTTAGATATCACTTTCACATAATGAGTTAAGCATAAACTATGAAACGATTTAAAACCTATGACTAGTAAGGGCTTTAAGTTTTTAGAGTGAGTTTAACAAAATATAAGATATGTGAAAGTGAGGGGTAAAAATTGGTATAGTCCGAGGAGAAAAATAATGGAGCTATTAGGATTAATTGTTGGATATCCAGTTATATGCTATGCGATAATAATTTGTCTTTACATGTTTTTGATTGGTCAGAAAGTGAAGTAGATGATTTATTATTCTCATGGGTTATATTCCTCGCTTTTGCCTTTTTATCTTTTTATTTGTAGCAACTAGATTCTATCTAGGAAAAATAATAGGCAAAATAAAAAGATGAGAATAAAAAGCTATTGTTTTCTCACAAAAAGAATTATTATGATAGCATGGATTTCTTGTATGAGATGGGATAGGTCGCTGGCTCTGTCCCTTTTAGTATCGAGAAAGGAGGTTTGATATGTATAACAAAAACTATCAGACAAACCTTGAAGTCTAAGAAGTGGGAGAAGTTCCGTGATAAAGTAATGCGCAGACACGACTATCTTTGTCAAGAAAGTTTACGCTATGGAATTTCTACTCAAGCAGAAATGGTTCACCATATTTTTTTCCTGTGTCGGAATATCCTGAACTTGAATTCGTTGAATGGAATTGTTTGCCATTGACAAATAAAAACATAACACGTTTCATGATAGAGTTAATGACAAAGTAATTAACCAGGGACTATATTGGCAGAAAAACGAAAAAGGATTTTTGAGGATAAAAATCAAAAATGAAATTTTGTAAAAATCGAATTTTTAAATTTTTCGATTTTTTCATTTTTACCCCCACCTAAAAATTATTTTTTTGGGCTGTTGGGTACCGGTGAAGGGAACTCTTTCCAAGTCGGAGCACCTCAGACAAAAAGGGATAAAAAACTAAGCAATTTTGGCAGAAGGAGGTAGTTTTTGGCTAAACCAATTACAGCGAAGTCAATCAAGTCAAAAGTGGTCAAGCAGATGAAAGACTTGGGTACTTATCGTAAAGAGTTTGAAATGATCATTGACATCTTTGCAGGCATGCTATATCAGTATCAGAAACTTGCTCAAGATTATGCTGATATGGGTTATCCAGTAACAGATACCTATGTCAATAAAGCTGGAGCAGAGAACGAACGTAAAGTTCCAATCTTAACAGCGATGGAAATTTTGAGGAAAGACATCCTCAGCTATTCCAATCAGCTAATGATGAATCCGAAGTCACTCGGTGAAGTAGTCGAGCAAGAGGGCGAGTCAGTTCTTACTGAGGTCTTGAAGTTCAAGAATGAAATCAAGAAGAAGCGAGTGACTGGTAATGGGTAATCTTGATAAAGCGAAAAGAGTATGCTAAGTATGTCATTTCACAAAGATGAACATTGTGAAGAAAATATTCTTGCTGCTGAGAGGTTCATTCGTGATCTTGACAATCCTGAGTTTGAAATGGATGAAGAAATCGTTGATTTCGTTGTCCACTTCATCGAGAACACATAGTCCATCAGCAAGGTGATGATATGTTTGCGGTGTCAATCCGTAACAAACCATTGCTCTTGCAACCGTGGCAACATTTCGTAGTAGTCAACTTATTCGGATTTTACTACAAAGGGACAAACGAGCGTAGATTCAAAGAAGCGCTTATCATGCTTGCTCGGAAGAATGGAAAGACTTCGTTTACTGCTGCAATCGCTCTTGCTTATCAGATATTAGACACGGATAGTGGTTCAAAATGCTACATCGTGGCTAACTCAGTCAAGCAAGCGATGGAAGCATTCGGTTTCTTGAAGTTCAACGTAGAAAGATGGAATGACAAGAACATTCGTATCAAAGACAATAACCAAGAACATTCTATCAGCGCCAACTTTGGTGATGAAGGTTCTTTCTTCATTCAGGCATTGGCAAACGATGAGAGTCGTCTGGACTCTTTGAACGGAAACGTTATCATCTTGGATGAAGCTCACACGATGAGAAACAGTAAGAAGTACGGACTTATGAAGAAAACAATGTCAGCATACCGAAACAGTATGCTTTTTGTTATCTCTACTGCTGGTGATATTCCTACCGGTTTCCTTGCCAATCGTTTGAAATATTGTCAAAAAGTCCTCAAGCAATTGGTCAAAGATGATTCATTGTTCATGTTTATCTGCAAAGCTGACCAAAACACAGATGGCGATGTAGGAGATTACCTGGACGAGAACGTTCTTAAAAAGCCAATCCTTCATGGGGTGTGACGGTATCACCAAAGCTTTGAAAGAAGAAGCAGAGCAAGCTATGAATGATCTCAGACAAGAAATGAGTTTTTAATAAAACTTTGAATGTTTTCACAAACTCTATGAATGCTTATTTCAATCCTGATGAATTCATTGCTTCAGACAGTCAATACGATTGGACATTGGAAGAGCTAGCACGCTTACCTATTCAGTGGTATGGTGGTGCTGACTTGTCAAGAATGCATGACTTGACCGCTGCTGCTCTATATGGTGTCTATCATGACGGTGAGAAAGATATTGATATCTGCATCACACACGCTTTCTCCTCGTGTCAACGCTCAGAAAAAGCAAATGATGACGGGATCCCACTCTTTGGGTGGCAGTCTGATGGCTGGCTAACTATGAGTAATACTCCGACCGTCCTCTATGATGATATCGTAAAATGGTTCATCAAGATGAGGGAGAAAGGGTTCAAGATTTCTGCTGTCGGGATGGATAGGAAGTTTGGTCGTGAATTCCTGACTAAGATGAAACAAGCTCGGTTCAAGATGGTTGACCAACCTCAGTATTTCTATCTGAAATCAGAGGGATTTAGACGGATTGAGTTCAAGGTGAAAAACAAGGAATTTTATTATCTTCACTCAGATGCTTACGAATACTGTGTAGTAATGTTAGAGCTATCGAGAAAGTGGACGATGCTGTGCAATATGAAAAATTAGACGGTGACGGTGGTACTGCAAGAATTGACTTGTTCGATGCCAGCGTTTTTGCTTGCATTCAGGCTCTTGCAAATCTTGGCAAAAACCAAGATGTCATGAGCTTCTTCAAGTAGAGAGAAAGGAGGTGAGAAAAACATGGGGCTTTTTAGATAGGATTTTGAAACGAGGTAAAACTCAAAGCGGAACGAATGTCATCACTCATTCAGACTTCGGTTTGTTTCTTGATGGTGATGGTTACGTTCCATTGGCCCGCAATCCTGATGTGGTTGCAGCAGTCAACAAGGTTGCTGACATGGTATCCAATATGACCATTCATTTGATGGAGAATACAGATAAAGGTGATATCCGAATTAAAGACGGACTAGCTAGAAAAATAGATGTTAACCCATGCGACAATATGACTCGCAAGACTTGGATTTTCAAGATTGTGCGTGACCTATTATTGTTTGGTGATGGTAATTCGGTTCTTCATGTTGAGTATGATCCCTGTGAATGATTATATTTTGAACCTAAGACCATTCGCAATGAGTGAAGTATCTTTCAGAAGTGATGATAACGGTTATGTCGTAAATTATCGTGGCACTGATTACAATCCAAGCGAAATCGTACACTTTGCAATCAATCCAGACCCAGACAATCCATTTGTAGGTACTGGATATAGACTTGCTCTGAGAGATATTGTTAGGAATTTAAACCTTGCTACTCAAATCAAAAAAGGATTTATGAGTGGCAAGAACGTTCCAAGCTTGATCGTGAAAGTCGACTCTTCAAGTGGAGACTTAGCAACTCAAGAAGGTCGTGACATGGTTGCTAAGAAATATCTCAGCACTAGCCAATCTGGTGAACCGTGGATTATCCCTGATGCTCTTATGAGCGTTGAACAGGTTAGACCACTCAGTTTGAAAGATATTGCTATCAATGAATCTGTTGAAATTGACAAGAAAACAGTTGCTGGACTTTTGGGAGTTCCAGCTTTTATTTTAGGAGTTGGAAGCTTCAACAAAGAAGAATACAACAACTTTGTCAATACAACGGTAATGAGCATTGCAACGACAATCACTCAGACCTTAACTAGAGATTTACTAGTTTCAAACAATCGGTATTTCAAACTTAACGCTCGCTCGCTTTATTCTTACGATATTACAGAATTGTCATCAGTAGCACAACAGATGACTAATAGCATGGCAATGCGTAGAAACGAGTGGAGAGACTGGTTAGGAATGCCACCTGATCCTGATATGGATGAGCTCCTTGCTCTTGAAAACTATATCCCACAAGATAAACTTGGGGACCAGAAAAAGTTGAAAGGAGGTGAGGAAGAAGATGAATAAACGCAATAGTTATCGCACCGCTCAATTCAAAACACGAGAAGAAACCGAAACTGGTGATTTGATTTTGAGTGGGTACTTTATCAAGTTCGATGAAGTTACTGAATTATGGCCAGGTTACTTTGAAGTGATTAAGCGTGAAGGTGTTGAAAAAGCAATCCAAAAACGCTGACATCAGGGCATTGTTTAACCATGATGATAGTTTAGTGCTTGGTCGTACTGGAAATGGAACGGTCATTTTTGGGAGTTGATGAAATAGGACTTTTCGGAGATATCATCATCAATAAAGAAGACCCGCAAGCTATCGGAGCCTATGCTCGTGTTCAACGTGGAGATGTAGTCGGATGTAGCTTTGGCTTTATCCCAATTAAAATCGACACAGAAGAACGTGTTGATGGTTCGTACCTGACACCATCTTAGAATTAGAAATCTTTGAAGTGAGCCCATGTACTTTCCCCAGCATATCCACAACGGAAATTGCTGCACGACAAAAAGACTTTGAAAAGTCAACAGCGTGCTAATCGTGAAGCGCCAGAAAAGCGCAAGAAAGAAATTAAGGAGAAATTTAATCTATGCACAAATCATTGATTTTAGGCGCTCGCATGCGCAACAAAAGCAGATAAGGTAGTAGAGATTGAACAATTAATCGAGGAATTGAACAAACGCTCTGAACTTGAAGCTGCTAAATTGGAACAAGCTAGAAATGATGAAGAAGTTTCAGCAGTTGAAAAGAACCTTGAAGAACTCCAAAAAGAATTGGATGAAAAGGAAGCAGAAAAAGAAAAACTTGAAGCAGAAATCGAAGATTTGAAAAATCAAATCGAAGAACAAAACCGTAAAGCACCAACTTATCCAAAAAAAGAAGAACAACGTGGAGGACAAAAATTGAACAACGTGATGCAATCGCAAAATACATTCGCTCTGGTCAAACTCGTGACATCGTAGGATTGAAAACTACTGATTCAGGAAGTGCAGCTCTAATCCCTACTGAAGTATTAAAACCACACTTTGTAGACAAAACACGCAATCCACTTTTGGACCTTGTGAAGCGTGTAAAAGTTAACAGCGGTGGTGGTAAATATCCAGTTATCAAGAAAAGTGATGCTAAAATGTCATCAACAGATGAATTGAAGGCTAATCCAGAGCTTGCAAAACCAAACATCACTGATGTTACTTACTCAATCAAAACATATCGTGGCTATATCCCAGTATCACAAGAAATGATTGATGATGCAGATTACGACATCATGGAAATCGTCGAAGAAGAAGTGTTTAACCAAGGGGAAAACACTGAACTTTCATTGGTTGCAGAAGTTCTAAAAACAGCTACTCCAGCCGATGCTACTGGATTTGATGGTATCAAAGACATCTACAACAAAAAACTTAAACCAATTTATAAAGCAAGTATCGTAGTAACTCAATCAATGTTTGCAGCTCTTGATAAAGTCAAAGACAAAAATGGAAACTATATGCTCCAACCAGATGTCACATCACCTACTGGTTACTCATTCGGTGGCAAGACTATCTACACAGTAGACGATACAGTATTTGGTAGCGAGCGTGATATGAAATTCTTTATCGGTGACATCGCTGAATTCGTTGGATTATTTGACCGTTCTCAAGTATCTGTTAAATGGGTGAACAACGACATCTATGGACAATTGCTTGGACTTTTCATTCGCTTGGATGTTAAGAAAGTGGATGAAGCTGCTGGATTCTTTGGTACTTATACTGACGCAGTCGGGTAAGGAGGTGGCCATTGAGCTATACAGTAATCCGTCCATTTAAGGACTTGAACGATCCTGAACAACATGACTACTCAGTTGGTGATACCTTTCCCCGTGAAGGGCATAAACCGACTGAAACATTCATCAACGGTCTTTTGAATGGGTTGAATAGTGCTGGCTCAATCTTCATCGAGGAAGTGCCAGACGAAAAACCTAAAAAAACAAAACCTAAACAAGTTGTAGAAGAGCCCGTTGCAGAAGAAGAGGAATAAACATGAATGAATTTCAGCTTTTAGAGTTGCTGAAACTCAAGTTAGGTATTTCAACCAAACTGAGAGACAAGCCGCTAGAAAAAATCATTTCAAGTGTCATCACTGAATTGACCGACAATCTCGGTGTTGGAGCTTGTCGGTGACCGTGCTGATCATGAAATGTTTATCGTTGACTACGCTGCATATCGCTATGAGGGTGGAGTGACATGCCACGACACCTTCAATGGCGATTACACAATTTGCAATTATCGTCAAAGAAAGAGGTTAAGAATGTGGAACAATGAAATCACACTGACCTCTAGGAAAATCAAAGGTAAGGACAAACTAAAACAACCAATCTACGAAGATGTTGAAGTGACAATTTTGTGTCGTAAAAAGAAAGTTACTCGCTCTGAATTTTATCAAGCTAATCAAGCAGGATTAAGACCGAGCTTGGTTGTCGAAGTTCACACTTTTGAATACGATAACCAAGAAAAATGCCGTTTTTGAAGGTAAGAAATATCGTGTCTTAAAAACCTATCCAATCGATTCTGAAATTTTGAATTGACTTTATCGGAGAAATTAGAATGAGCATTGACCTCGCTGATTTCATCGCAAAAGAGCTAGCTTCATATTCAACCGAGTTTTCTGAAGGAGTAGAAAAGATTGCTGAAGAGGTAGCAGAGGAAGCAGTACAAGAGTTAAGACAAACGAGTCCGAAACGATACGGAAAATATCGCAAAGGCTGGAAAAAGAAGAAGCTAGCAAATGGTTCTTACGTTGTCTTTAATTCTGTCGCTAGTCTTACTCACCTACTCGAGAATGGTCACATACTACGAGGTGGTGGTCGTGTATCTGGTATAGTCCACATTAAACCAGTTGAAGAAAAAGTTATCGAGAATTTTGAAAAAAGAATCAAGGAGATTGGTCAATGAAACTTTCAGAGTTTGCTGATATTTTAGAGAAATCAGCCTTACCTGTAACTTACCGAGCATATCAAGAGGGAGATGTCCCTGGTATGCCTTACCTGATTTACTACGAATCTAGTCCAGCAATCAATGCAGCCGACAACACAATCAATCATGAGATTAAGAGCGTGACAGTCGAGCTTGCATTTGAGCGCAAGGATGAAGATTTGGAAGAGCAACTAGAAGAGCTGTGGAAATCCCACGAGCTCTTTTTTGAAGCCCAAGAAGAAACATTTATCGAGACTGAAAGGTTATATGTCAAGCCTCTACACAGTCTATCTATATTAAGGAGGAATGACATGCCCGAAAACAAAGTAACGTTTGGTTTAAAAAATGTTCACATTGCACCTGTAAAAACTATTGGTGCAGATGGAGTGATTACTTACGATGAAGTATTCCGTTTCCCTGGAGCAATGGACTTGACTCTGGACCCAAAAAGGTGATTCTGGAGCAGTTAAAGCAGATGACATTGACTACCATTTCATCAACTCAAATGAAGGATATGATGGAAAACTTAAAGTACCTCATATCATCGAAGCATTTGCAACTAAGATTTTGGGAGAAATCAAAGACTCTCAAACTGGTGTCATGACAGAAAAAGGAGATGCAGAACCAACAGCATTCGCCATTATGTTCGAGTTCTCAGGTGATAAGAACAAGACTCGTCACGTTCTTTACTACTGCTCAGCAAGTCGCCCATCAAATGGATCATCAACTAAAAACGGTACAAACGTGAACGAACGTGAGCTATCTTTCAAAGCTAGTCCTCGTCCACTTGACTCAGTTATCAAACGCTCAATCACTTCAGCTGATAACAACGAAGTCTACAACAAATGGTTCGAAAAAGTTTATGAACCTAACTCTGTTGGGTAAGGAGAAATAAATGCGCAAAATCATTATGGTTGGCGAGCAAGAGTATGAGTTAGGAACAAGTGCTTATACTCCAATCGCTTATAAACAACAATTCGGCAAGGATTATTTTCAAGATTTATTCTCAATGTTGCAAAATCAATCCCTTATGTCTGAATTAAACAGACTTAATTCTGGCGAAAAAGAATCTAATGAAGTTGATATTTCAATCTTGTCAGACTTTGACATGACATTCTTTAACCGTCTGTTTTGGACCTTGCTAAAACTGCAAATCCTCACATCAAACCTTACGAACAATTCTTCATGGAAATGGAAAGTTTCCCTGATCCAGGAAGTCGGACATGAGTTGATGGAAATGCTAAAATGCAAGTATGTCAACAAAAAGTCCCAGACCAGTCAGAAACAGCTAGCGAAGAAATCTTCACAGTAGAATCTTATCTATCCTGTTGCAAAAGAAACAGGGTTGTCTATTGATGATTTGAAGAATATTTCAATCGGAATGGCTTTAGATTATCAAACAGATTATGTGAATTTACGAAGCGAAAGTAAAAAAGGTGAGCGAAAAGCCAACCAAGCTGATTTTTGACAATTTTTAAAAGAAAAGGAGTGCTGAGAGAGCGATTCTGAGGTCAAGTTCCTTGACCTGACTGCATTATCAGTCATGAAGTTCTCTCAGCGCTTTTTATTTTTTAGAGAAAGGAGGAAACATGGCAGGAAATATTAAAGGCATCAAGATTGAAATTGATGGAGATACGCAACCCTTACAAAAGGCACTCAAGAATGTCAATAAGGCTGCAACAGATGCAACACAAGAATTAAGACAGATTGACAAAGCCTTAAAATTTGATACAGGAAATGTCACTCTATTAACTCAAAAACAAGAGGTCTTACAAAAACAAGTTTCTAACACAAAAGAAAAGTTAGAAACTTTAAGACAGGCACAATCTCAAGTTGAACAACAATTCAAGAGTGGGAATATCGGTGCTGATCAGTACTGAGCCTTTTCAACGTGAAGTAGAAACCACTAAGAATGTTCTCGATGGTTACAAGGGCAAACTAGCAAACGTAAAACCAAGCACTATCTGAGAATGGAAATGCTACTCAAAAACAATAAAAGTCAGCTTCAAAACTTACAGAAAGAGCAAAACAACTTGCTAGCGAATCTGAAAAAGTCGTCGTCTGTTTAAATTACAAGAAAGCCAGTTAGGGGCCAATGCTAGTGAGTCCGAAAAGCTAGCTTTTAGCACAGAAAAAAAGTTGGTGCTCAATCCTCTATTGTTGCTAAGCAAATTGAAAAACCTTGAAAAAGCAATTAGAGCTAACCAAGAAAGAATATGGCGAAAATTCAGAGAAGCTAACAAAATGGAAGCGGAACTGAATCAAGCTAAAACAGCATACTCAAATCTCTCTCAAGAAATGAAAAATTTGGGTAGCGCTGGCAAACAAGTTGCTAATACTCTAGGTGAGACAAATAACCTTTTAAAAGCAGAGTTACTTAATCAATTTTTCTGAGAAACTATCAGATATCAGCCAGAAGCTTTGTTGATTTTGGGAAAGTGCATTAGAAGCCTTCAGACAAGTTGATGAAGGCATGGACACCATCGTTACTAAAACTGGTGCAACTGGTGATAGCTTGAAAGAAATGCAAGATATTGCCACAAACATTGCAAACAACAATCCCTGACAGATTTCAGCAAAGCTGGTGAAGCAGTCGGAGAGGTCAATACACAGTTTGGTCTAACTGGCGATGCTCTCAAAGATGTTTCCATAGAGATGATTAAGTTTGCTGAAATTAACGGTACAGACATTACCAATTCAACTATTTCAGCAAGTAAAGCCTTGGAAGCTTACGAGTTATCAACTAGTGATTTAGCGAAAGTCCTAGATTCTACTACATATACAGCTCAGTCAACTGGTGTATCTGTTGATGACTTGATGAAAAAAGCCATTGAAGGTGCACCGCAAATTAAAATGCTAGGTCTTTCATTTGAAGAAGGTGTAGCGTTGCTTGGACAATTTGAAACGAGCGGTGTTGATGCTTCAGGTGCTTTGTCAGGTTTAACAAAAGCAGCAGGAACTTATGCTAAACAAGGTAAAACCTTGAAAGAAGGTCTTATCGAAACAATTGATAAGATAAAGAATACTACTAGTGAAACAGAAGCAATGGGACTAGCAATGGAAATATTTGGTGCTAAAAAAGCACCTCAAATGATTGACGCTATCAAGCGTGGAGCATTTGATTTTCAAACATTCTCCGAAGCAGCTGAAAATTCAGTAGGAACAGTCTCAAACACTTTTGAAGCTACTCTTGATCCAATTGACAAATTTAAGACAGCTCAAAACTCAGTTACTTTAGCAATGTCAGAGCTAGGCGCAGCAATAGCTGAAGTTCTAGCCCCTGTCTTTGAAACATTAGGCAATATTGTAAAATCAATGGCTGAATGGTTTAGTTCACTTCCTGGTCCCGTTAAAGAATTCTATAGTTGTTATTGGAGGAATCGTCACTATTGCTGGGATACTAGCACCGATATTTTTAACATTACAAGCAGCAGCAGTTGCTTTAGGGACATCAATAGGGGCAATGGTTACAGCAGCATTACCAATAATTGGAACCGCTGCATTGATAGCAGCAGCAATAACAGGACTCGTTATCGGGATTAAATATCTCTGGGAGACGAATGAGGGATTCCGTGAAGTAGTAACTACTGTCTGGAATGCAATATTAAACGTAATCAATACTGTTATCAGTGAAATATCTAATTTCATAACTAGTATATTCGGTACAGTTGTGACATGGTGGAACGAAAACCAAGAGCTTATTCGATCTAGTACAGAAACTGTTTGGAACACTATCCAAACAGTTATTGACACAGTTATGGCTTATCTAGGACCTCAAATCCAAGCCACTTGGGCAAATATTCAACTAGTCATTACTACTGCTTGGGAAATCATCAAAACAGTTGTTGAAACTGCAATTAATGTTGTCCTAGGTATTATTCAAGCAGTTATGCAGATCATCACTGGTGATTGGTCAGGTGCTTGGGAAACCATCAAGGGAGTATTTTTCAACTGTATGGCAAGCTATCCAAAGTGTTGTTCAGACAATCTTCACAGCTATCCAATCGTTCATTTCAAACACTATAAATGCTATCTCAAGTACAATTTCAAATGTATGGAATGGAATTTCAAGTACAATTTCAAACATATTAAATGGTATTTCAAATACTGTTTCAAATGTTTGGACAGGAATCAAGGATTCAATTGGGAATGCTATAAATGGAGCAAAAGACCTTGTAAGCTCAGCTATCAGCGCCATCAAAAATTTGTTTAATTTCAACATTAGTTGGCCACATATTCCACTACCTCACTTTTCAGTAAGCGGTTCAGCAAATCCGCTCGATTGGCTAAAAGGTCAAATACCCAGAATTGGTATTGAGTGGTATGCCAAAGGCGGTATCATGACGAAACCGACCTTATTTTGGTATGAACGGAAATAATATGATGGTTGGTGGCGAAGCTGGAAATGAAGCGGTATTGCCGCTTAATGAAAGAACACTTGGCGCGATTGGTCGAGGTATTGCTCAAAACGATGGGTGAAAATCCAACAAACATCAATATCACAATAACTGGTAATGTTGTCAGAGAAGAAGCAGACATCGCTAGAATTGCTGATCAGGTCGCTCAACGAATAGCTGATGAATTGCAACGTAAGACACAATTGAGAGGAGGTATGGCATGATAAAAACACAATGAATTGATTATTGACGGTGTAAGAACATCGTCTTTTCCTTTTAAGGTTATCGTCCACGATCCTCCTTCAGTTGCTTTAGGAGAAAGTAAGACGGAACTCTTAGAGCATGGTGGCATTAGCGGAGCGATTGTTCAGACCAACAAACATCGTAAATTAGTTCAAAAATCTTATACGATTTATCTAGTTAAACCAACTGAAGAACAGATGAATCAGTTCATGAGCCTTTTTTATTCGTGAAAAATTTTGGTTAGAAAGCGAGCGAGTCAAAACAACCCGCCTCTGGTGTTATAAGGCCAATGCTAGTGACCTTGAAGAAACACAACCTGGTTTGTATATGACGAAAGTAACATTCACTTGCCACCCTACAAAATATTTCAAAACAACTGACACACAAAGATTGACAGGAAACGGAGTTTTAACTACTCAAGGCTCCGCTCTTGCCTTCCCTAAAATCACAATTGTCGGACAGAGTGCTACTGAGACTTCATTTACAATCGCTGGTCAGGTTATTCGTCTTGAAAAGCTCTCAGAATCGCTTGTGATGGTCAACAATCCAGATGATCCAAGCTTTAAGACAACGACAGAAAAACCAGTTAAATGGTCAGGAGATTTTATTACTGTTGATCCATCAAAACTGAAAAATGTCGGTGTCGTTCTAGGACCTGGCATTCAATCGCTTGAAATCGAGACGGTTTGGGGGTGGGCATAATTGCTTTTATTTACTTGACGAAGATGTAAGAACCGTGCGTTGGAACGGTGAGCCACTTCATGAAGCGACTTCAGCGATTGTTAAAGAGACCATGAATGGCGATTTCATTCTTACTGTAAAATATCCAATTTCTGACACAGGGATTTACAAACAAATCAAAGAGGATATGCTGATAAAATGCCCTACACCAGTCCTTGGACCTCAGCTGTTTCGTATAAAGAAACCTGTTGAGGAAAATGACTATCTTGAAATCACAGCATATCATATTACAGATGACATCATGCAGCGGTCTGTGAAGCCTGTTCAGGTTGCAAACCAAACTTGTTCAATCGCACTTTCTCAGATGGTTCAAAATGCTAAAACAGATTTAGGAGATTTCTCATTTACAAGTGACATCCAAGATCGTAGAACCTTCAACATGTCTGAAACAGAGAACATCTATTCTGTACTGTTAGATGGTAAACATAGCATCGTTGGAACCTGGGAAGGTGAGCTAGTACGCGATAACTTCTCACTAACGGTTAAAAAAAATCGTGGTGAGAATCGTGGTGTTGTAATTACTACACATAAGAATCTAAAATCTTATCAACGTTCTAAAAACTCACAAAATGTCATCACTAGAATACATGCTCGGTCCACCTTCAAACCTGAAGGCTCTGAAAATGAAACAACAATAAAGGTGACAGTAGACAGTCCACTTATCAATTCTTATCCGTACATCAATGAGAGAGAGTATGAAAAACAACAATCTAAAATCAGTTGAGGACTTGAAGAAGTGGGCACAGGCTAAATTCACGAATGAAGGCATTGACAAGGTCTCTGACTCTATCAAACTTGAAGCTTATGAACTAGATGGGCAAGTCGTCAATTTAGGCGACACAGTCAATCTCAAGAGCTTAAAACATAATGTCGATATTTTTCAAAAAGGCTATTGCTTACGAGTACGATGGACTAAAAGAAGAATATCTTTCTTTAGAGTTTGACGACAAGCCTAGTTTTTGGAGGTTCAGGAGTATCTAACGGACTTTCAAACGTAGCAAACACAATACTTGGAGCGACCTATTCTGCCCAAGAATTTGCGCTTGAAAGAGCTGCTAGAAATGCTGATTTAGCTTTTGAACATCAATCAAATCAACTAAAGAAAGAAGTTGAAGACGGTATTGAGTTAATCAAAGCCAAATCAGAAGAGAACAAGCGTGCTTTATCTGATGAGATCAACAGAAAGTTTCACGATTTCAGCCCAGAAGGATTTGAAGAAGCCAAAGCGAAAGCAGAAGAAGCTTTGAAGAAGGCTGTAGCTGGTTATAATCTTGCTGATGAAGCGAAGTATATTGCTAAGAATTCTCAAATCGCACTCTCTACTATCGCTAACAAAGTCAATACTCAAGAAGACAAGCTAAACAATGCTGTTACTGACTTAAAGCGCTCAGTCAAGGAAGAAACAGACGAAAGCGTAAGACAGCGTTTTGAAGCATTTTACTAGAGATAACGAGGTCAAACTAGCTGATTACAAGCAAGGTATTGACGGACGTATCACAAACTTAGCTAGTCAGATAGCTGGTAAGGTCAATGAAGCAGACTTTCAACGTGTCAAAGAAACAAGTCAACTTTATGAGCGGATTTTAGGTAGTTCAGAGAGTGATATTTCGAGAAATGCTTCACGGCTTGTTATGAGTAGCGAGATATTTCAGACAGAAGTTGGTAAGTACGTAACGGACGATAACAACTTGATTGTCAATTCATTGACGATGGATAAGCACACCTTAACTGGAAATAACAATCCGAATGCAAGTGTATCGGTTAGTGATGGCATTTTTACGATAAAAGCACAAGGTCTTACAGGTTATAACTGGACAGGGTTCTCCATTCCAATTTACGTTAAAAGTTTATCATGGTGAAACTTATACGCTAGGGTTTAAGTACCGCATTAGGGGAATATCCAGACGTTTCTTTTTGCTTTTTAATATCAAAAACCACGGTCTGAATAAAACTTTGACATGGGCGAATATTGGCGAGAATAGACCACCTTTAGACGAATGGCAGGAATTTCAAAAGACTTTCACTATGCAAGAAGATTTTGCTTTTGGTGAAGATAAAAACTATCCATTTTATATCTTCTTGGCTAAAAATGGCTGGATTGAGTTCAAAGAGCCTATTTTTGGTTCGTGGTTCAAATACTGGACCATACAAACCAAAGTCAATTTGATGATGCGTACAAAATGACAGACGAAGCTAAAGGACTTGCTACGGATGCACAAACAAGAGCGATTCAGATTGCTCAAGGTTTGAAAGCAACAAGAACACAAGTCACACAGCTAGCTGGATCATACGCTATCCAAAAACTTAAATAGCGCAGGCGACGTCATCAATGGTATCAATCTTGGTGCCAATGGAAACAACCGTATTATTGGTGAGGCCACCCACATAACAGGGTGACACCTTGATTGATAATGCAGTTATTAAGTCAGCCATGATCGACAAACTCAAAACTGCTAACTTCGAAGCTGGTTCAGTCACTACTACTATTTTAGGAGCTGAAGCAGTAACCGCTGAGAAGGTTAAATTTGACACAGCGTTTATTCAGAAACTGGTTTCACAGCAAGCATTCATTGATGAGTTGTTCGCCAAACAAGCGACCATTACTGAGAATTCAGTCAATTGACTTTACTGGTAACAATATTAAAGGTGGTAAAATTTCATCTCTAAACGGTGTGACAGATTTTGATTTGCAAACTGGTTGGATTGAGATGAACAGGGAAGGCGTAGGTATTGTAAACCATTTCGTAGGCAGACCTATTCAATACCTTGTTTTTCGGTGCTGGTGCAATTGCCGATAAACCTGGTTCATATACCGCCCTAATGTCTAATTCAAATGGTAGGATAAACATGGATGATGGCTCTGCTGGTATTCAAATCTGGAATACAAACGACAATACAACAGCCGTCAACTTATATGGTGATGAAATAGCTATGATGTATAATGCGAACGACCCGAAAAGGTATCATTTTTCGACAATATCAAAAATGAAATTAGAAATGTTGAGACATTGAATATAAATAATACAATTTGGATAAAAGGAACAAAATCTAGTACAACTATTTAATTTAATAAATGCAAATTTTGAAGGCATTGAAAGACACTTTAAAAATTAACAAACTTGGATCGCCAGGACGCTATAAAATATCAATTTAAGGGCAGAAAGGAACACGATGAACACAACAGATAAAGTTATCAACGACTTAGCAATTCAACTTGCTAACAAGACGATTGAGTGCGCTAACTACAAAGCACTCTACGAAGAAGCGCAAGCGCAACTTCAACAATTACAAGCAGAAAAACAGAAGAAAAAGAGGAAGCATAATTTATGACATTTAAAGTAGTAAATAAGTATTTACAAGAAAACAATCGTACATTTGTAGTAATTCGTCAAGAAGCACCATACACGGCTTTTCGACCGTGTTTTTAATTGGTGACCGTGTGAACGAAACAGACGAAGTTCTTATCCAAAGCCGTACTCGGTCAAGTGGCTACTGAGCTAAACCCAGCAGATGGCGTTAAGAAACTTCAAAGAAGACTTGCAAACACAAGCTCAAGAATATGAAGCTAAAACTTGAGCAGAAAGATGCTAAGATTGCAGAAGTAAAGCTGTCGCAGATTGGGCGGTATTGGCTCGTGTTACTGACACAGACAACCCGCTCGATCCAACAGTCTTCAAGCGCGGTCTTGAGTTGGTTGACCTTGGACAGACTGGCAAGACTTACCAACCGCAAGAAATCTTCACGCTTGAAAAATCCTAATCATGTCGAAAAATTTCAAGAAGGTAAACGTGTCATGATTCAAGTTAACGAGCCTTTCACTTATCAAGGACAAACGCTTGAACAACTTGCAGACCTTTATCAAAAACGGTAAGCTAGGCATCTGGAAGTGGACAGAACCTAAAACCATCTAACGAGTTAGAAACACAACCTGTTCAATAACCAAACCGTTTTTAGAAAGAGGGTGGTTAGATTGGACTTTCTAACTTTAATAGATAAGCTTACACCTGTTTTAGTTGTGATTATTCCAAGTTATTTTTCATTCAAGAGTACAAAAACTTCTAAAGAGGCTGACAAACGCCTTGAGGGTCTATCTAATAAGATAGATACCCTTGAGAAGTCAGTTTCAAGCGTGGAAGAGATTGGGAAAGATAACCAACGGAACTTGACGATTATCGGGAAAGGCTTGCAACGGTTACAGCGTTTTCGATTGCAAGAAAACTTAAAAAAAGCAATACGACGTGGGAAGACAAGTCAGCATGAAATCGAAGAACTTTCACGACTTTATGAAAGCTACGTTGAATTGGGCGGAAACGGTGCTATAAAAATATTGTTTGAAAAATTTCTCAAACTAGAAATCAAAGAGGAAGAAAATGAATAAAATTAACTGAAACTACGTTTACAAAATAAAGTAACACTTATCGCTTTATTAGGGGCGGTATTCTTATGTCTCAACAATTCGGATTTGAAATTCCACAAAATATTCAAAACGATGTGAACACGTTCGTTTACATTCTTGTATTGCTCGGTGTGGTTACTGATCCAACGACTGCTGGCATCACAGATAGTGACAGAGCGCTTGAATATCACGAACCAAGTGAAGACTAAACAATTTGAGAACCCTTTTTGGGTTCTCTTTCTTTGAAGAAAGGAGGTAGCGCTTGAAAAAGGTTATTGAAAAAGAAATTAACTATTTCACCCAATAATAGAGATGTAGATAGGCTCTATCAAGAATTTTACAGCAAAGATAAAGGTATTGCTGAATTCAAGTTCACGCTTGATGGAATTGACCGCCACTAAGGTTATCTGCTTATTCTACTTCAAAGGTACTAAGCGATATCAGGAAGTAGAAACAGCAATCGAAGATAATTCGTTTTACAGTTCAATTTGATACATCATTGATCACGACAGATGAATCTGTCATTGGCTACATCTATTTTGAAAAAGTTGAGCAGTCAGCAGATGTGTATAGCTTTATGTTTAATGTCCATGTGAGCGAAATTGATAAAGCAGTTAAGACACCTCTCATTGAACGTGAATCAGGGCGAATTGTTAACGTCAAGGATGTTGTTACCAAGCAGAATTGGACGAACTATTTGCCAAAAATCAAAGAGCAGGGCGGTACTTATGACGATAGCAACCTACGTACTGAAATCAGCCATATTTCAGCCGATATTGAAGCTTTAAAGCAAAAAGCCAGACAATAACACTATCTATGATGACAAGCCACTTGTAGAGCGTGTAGTAGCTTTAGAGACCAAGTCTAATATTGACACAAGTCAGTTTGCTACTAAGCAAGAGTTACAAAACATTGCCTTAACTCTTGGACCAAAAGGGGACAAGGGAGAAACAGGCGAACGTGGACCACAAGGCGATACTGGACCAAGAGGGGCAGATGGTTTACAAGGGCCCCAAGGTATCCAGGGAGAACGTGGTCAAGATGGATAGTTGGACCTCGTGGAGAACGAGGGGAACAAGGACCTGCTGGCTTACCTGGACCAGTCGGACCTCAAGGGCCTATCGGTTTAACTGGTCCAAAAGGTGCTGACGGTGTTGGTATTCCTCAAAAGTTGACTTTATCAGGGAATACCCTCATCTTATCTGATGGTGGTGGTAGTGTTAATCTACCAACTTCTAGTCAAAATGTACCAACTTCATCTAGCGAGTTAATTGGCGAAGGTATGCCAAACGGTAAAGTCGATGGTACTATCGGACAGACATACGTTGACACTAAGAAAAACTAACGGAGCTCTGAAATGGATTAGCTGCACCCCGTCAGGTAGCCAAGGATGGGCTGTATTAGATGGTGATACTGGTTGGAAAACCCTAAATGCGTCTTCAAAACTTGGAAATTCTTATGTAAAAGCACGAAGGGTTAACGACACTGTATATTTACAATTTGGTGGTTTACAATGGGGTTGGTTCGGTATTGTTCGCCGTGGTGGGCTTGGATTCGTGGCGCATCCGGGAAACCGTGAAAAGAAAGTTTTCATCTTAACAAATGGTCAAATGCCTTATGGTTACCGAACAGCCACTTCGTTAATTGGACCAATATATAACGACGATGGAGTACCTTATGGTACATGGTATCTTGGGGGTTACGGAGACGCAAACCACTTACGTTTTCAATTCTTAGACACCATACCAGCAGACAAAGACATCGGAGATATCAGGGTTTCTAATATAAGTTATGTTACAGACGACCCTTGGCCAACAACATAAGGAGGAATATATAAATGGATATTGATACAAGCAGATATAGAGAAGGACTTCCACAAATCGGATACGCTCCTTATCATCAAATTCATGCTCATTCAACGGGTAATAAAAACTCAACTGCTCAGAATGAAGCAGACTACCACATGAGAAGACCAGTAGAATCTGGCTTCTTCTCTCATGTCGTGGGTAACGGCCGTGTAATGCAAGTCGGACCAGTGAACAATGGTGCTTATGACGTGGGTGGCGGTTGGAATTATGAAACCTATGCAGCAGTTGAACTAATCGAAAGCCATTCGACTAAAGAAGAGTTCATGGAAGACTATCGCCTTTATATCGAATTGCTACGAAATCTAGCAGATGAAGCTGGACTTCCAAAGACTTTAGATTCGGACGCATTAGAAGGCATTAAATCGCATGAATACTGTACGAATAATCAACCTAACAATTTTAGTGACCACGTTGACCCGTACCCTTACTTAGCAAGTTGGGGTATCAGTCGTGAACAATTCAAGCATGACATTGAAAACGGTCTTGAAATTAAAAAAGGCTGGCAAAAAAATAATACTGGCTACTGGTATGTTCGTTCAGACGGTTCTTACCCTAAAGAGCAATTTGAACAAATTGACGGAACATGGTACTACTTTGACGGTTCAGGCTATATGCTTGCTGACAAGTGGAAGAAGCGCCCAGATGGAACATGGTACTACTTCGATAAGTCTGGGGAAATGGCTACTGGTTGGAAGAAGATTGCTGAGAAGTGGTATTATTTCAGTAGAGATGGCGCTATGGTTAAAGGATGGGTTAAATACTACGACAAGTGGTATTACCTTGATGCAGTTAATGGCGATATGAAATCTGATTGTTTTATCAAGTATAATGACGGCTGGTACTTGCTACTTCCAGATGGTACGCTTGCTGATAAGCCTGAGTTCACAGTAGAGCCAGATGGTTTGATTACAACTAAATAAAATAGAAAGATTCAAGAATTTAATTACACTTAACCGCTGGCAACCGCTGGCGGTTTTTGTTTTGGTACCCATTTTGGTACCCAGAATTGTTTTTATGTATTTTTTTAGCATCTGAATGCCTCTAAACTTTCTTTTATTTAACAAACTTTGAATACTATTTAACATCTTCCCTATATTTATA
>BNJV01000284.1_pt1 | contig 46296 bp, 61 predicted proteins | sample 8540591 | NCBI WGS metagenome assembly BNJV01 (sample SAMD00202457, study PRJDB9452) | human saliva metagenome | host: Homo sapiens
ATGGAAAAGGCTCTCGAGCTGGGATTTACCTGCCGCGTATGACGGCTTCCTTCCGATTGAGAAAATATCGCTAACACCAAGAAAGTAATCGAACATGAAAAAGTATGATGCGATGTGGAAGCGGAACTTGGCTAGTAGAAAGCGGGAGAAGGCGGCGGCGTGTGATTACGGCGTGGCCTATACCTTCGTTAGCGAGATGCCTCGCTTTGTCAAGAGACAGGAGTTACGGCTTTGGCCATTGCCATTGGGATCGCTTGGCGCTATGACGGGGCTGAAGCTTGATTCGATATTTTGGAAGAATTCATCAGACCTTGGAGCAGTTTTTGGTAATTTCACGGAGGTTCCGTGATTTCTGTGGGGACGGTTCAGTCATCTGGGCATTCAGAAAATCAACATTGCAACAGACTGGCGGCGGGTGGTGAGGGCTTGTAAAGAGTATTGTGGAGGAGAATCCCAAGGAGACTTATGATGAGTAAGGCGGTTGAAGAAGTAGAAAAGACGGCAAAACATCATATTCTGGTGTTTTGTAGGTGAAAAGAATAGTATTTTGGAGGAGAAAAAATGGAACTGTTTTCATTAGATGGAAGTGGAACTGATATTATCTTTAGGAAGAGTAGCTATTGATTTTAATCCGGCATACTTCATGAGTAAAAGGAGTTTAAGCCCTGAACAGGTGCATTTTTTTGAAATGTTTGGTATGGAGGCAGTCCTGTTAACTCGGTATTGGGCGTACAGAAGCTATGGTTTGGGGCAGGTTTTTTCCTGTGTATCAGATGATCAGTTTGGAGACTTCGTGATTAACTTCCTTTCGATAGGTGGGCGTGGATACCAGTCACATTGTTACGGGCACAGGAGGGGAGAAGGCTTGACTTGGTTTTGCGAGATGCGTTCCAAGTCGGAAAGCTCCATCCTGATGGGTTAGAAACGAGCGGCGGATTTTATCTCTTTCCGTAGAGCATATTGATGGGAATATGTAAGAAGGCAAAGGCGATTTTGATTTTGAACCGCGCTGGCGGAGAGCCTCAAGGGGCGGCCTTAAAGGCTGTGATGCTGGCAAGGAAAATGGTGTAAACTGATTTCGTGTCGACTACCGTGCTTATAACTGGAAGAATCAGATGAAATGGCATCTATTATGACTGGTAGGCGAAGGAAGGACTTGATTATCGGCTCCGGGGGAATTCGACTTAACAGAGCAATCGTCCAAGGGGCATGAGTTTATTTATATGCAAAGTACGTGGTTCTCTTAAAAATGCCACGATTTGGTTATCGAGATGGTATGAAGGGCTCCTGGGCTATACCAAGGGACGGAAGCTTGCTGCGTTGGGCTTATTCGGTAGAGTGAGAAAGGCTTGGTGGCGGGACGGCTACAATGCAGCATTTTTATCTCTTTATTTAAAAGGAGAAGAGATGATTGTTTGTTTGGAAAACGGTTCTGCAGAGGCGGCAATGATGTTTGTTTCTGCCCAACAGCTGTTCCAGACCTTCCTGCAACGGAAGAGTTTCGGCCTTCATGTTGTGAAAAAGAACAGTGAGAGATGGATTTGCCAGAGTATAGGAGGAAAATGGGAGATTGTTTTAATGGGTGGCAGGCCATTGGTGTAAAGTTTTTGGATCAGCAGTATGTGTGCTTTTGACGAAAGTTATACCGTTTGTGGAAGGCTTTTTCGACTATCTTCGGCCACGGCATTGCTCTTGGAATCGGTGGTAGGCTTTAGATGAGAATCCGGAGTTTCAATGTAATGCAGGGAAGGAATGGTGGTGGAATGTTGGCGGTTGGTCGCTTTTAAGTCAGCATAATTGGAGAAGATTGTCTGTGCCCTCAGGTCCCGGTTCCGCTAATATGCTGGTGGCAGCAGCTGCTGTTAACGGTGAACAATATTCATTGTTACTTTTATGTGACACCTTGCCCAGACAGGCGGATCGGTTTTACGGCAGCGAGAATTTAACAGTCTTGGGCAATCATCAATGACGGTTCAGTTTCGTTTTGCAAATATTTGGGGACAGGATTACTAGACCGAAATGATTATGTCCGGCCCTGGCAGGTATGAGGGTCTTAATGATCCTTCCAATGCGGAGCAGTGGCTATCGGACTTTGCGGGATGTGGAAGGAGAGTCTGATTATCAGGAATATTTTTCCAAAAGAGAGTACAGAATCAGTGCAGGTATCTTATGGCAAGGAAGAAGTACAGGTTTGGCAGATGCTTTATCTGAGAGAAGAAACCTCTTTCGTTGTGTGGGGAGGCGTAAAGTACAGTGAGGCCGAGAGGCTGTGAGTTTTCTGTAAGGGTTCAAATATTCCTTTCGGTGAGACTTGTACGGAAGGAGCGCTACTCCAGTGATCCGTATTGCTTAGGGAATTGGCGTCCGGAACTGGCGGGCAAAACCGCATTGCCAAAGAGCGGACACTTCACTGGCTATCGGTCTGATTATCCGACTTTACCACCGGTTCAGTGGCTCTTCTCAGAGAAGAGGGCGTGAGTTCTTCATTATCAACAACCGCTACCATGCTTATAAGATGGATTATCAAGGCAGGGGAGATGCCAAGGTTACTTTGGAAGGAATCCGGCAGATACATTAAGAGAAAAGAATTACCGTTCCGCCACAAGGAGAAATCGAGTTGTATATGGAGGATATGAATATGTTGCTCGGCAGAATATGCCTATAAGGAAGAGTGTGTGCCTCGGAGCCTTGATCGAGGAAAGAGACCCAAGAACCATTCCGGAGTTTTCCAGGGAAAGACATAGGGCTATTCACCCAGACCGCAGCAACGCTGCTCTTCGGAGAAAAGATGCCCGCAGACGGTATCGTAATCACAGCAGGAGGCTCCTTCCCAGCCACAGTATGCAGAGTGCTTTGACAACAGATTCCCCGCTGCCGCTTATCACGCAGAGTACGGTTAGATGTACATGAAAGCAGCAAAAAGCAACCCTTGGGGGTTAAAGATGGCAGAGCCGAGAAGGAAGTGTATGCAGTGGTGGAGATTTGATCCTTCCAGATGCTTCATACCTGAGATTATGACCATTGTGCAGGAAAAGAAGAAGGTAAATATCCTTGTCTTTGACAACTGCGGGCTTCGGTTGTATCAACAATCTGAGACACCCACGGCGTAGGCAGTATCGCCACGGAGTTCCTGCCATACCACAGGACAAAGCCTGAAGGAGAGCTGATTCGTGGAATAATGCCATGGTAGGCCACGGGCTAAAGACCCATACCTTGTAAGATCGTTCAGAATTGGAAGAGGCCTTAGAGGATGCGAAGAAGAGGATAGAACTTGCCCTGACTTAAAGGTTATCCCCAAACCATGACCACGGCTAAGGAAGCCTGGTGGACGTGGAATGGCTGCGGTTTCCGGAGAAGGAACTGTGAAGGAAGCATAAGAAGTGATTCGTCACAGAGAAGAGGCTAGAGTACCATAGAGAAAGTCGGGAATATGGAAAAAGACGGATATCCGGAATTCAGCGCAGAAGGGGAGCAGATTCTTTGTACTCTATGAAAATGAATAATACCGGAGGAAGTTGATGGACATCCGGGGTATATCGTGGATGAAAAGTGGAGAGTAGAAAGACATTTTTCCGGGCGAAAAGGAAGGAGTTTGCCAGTTTGCTGCTTTCGGAAAATCAGGTTTGTCTAAGAAGGGCACGGAAAAGGAAGCAGAAAGGATGTCTCACAGAAGGCCTCATGCGAGTGCACCTTTCCAAGGGAAAAGCAAGTTTTGATAAAGGCTCTGGAGGACACAGTGGAATTCTTGTGCAGTGTACGGAAAAATGACGCGATTTTTCCCACAGAGTTTTGATGGGTAGGGATGCGCTCGATTTACTCCCGGCGCCAAGGAAAAGTTTGGATGTAGCCAACGTCAGGTAAAACACTGCTTTTCGACCACGAAATTGCTCCCTCTCCAATATAAGTGGTTTTGGGAGAGGGTCTTAATGATAGAGGAAACTGGTCCGGCCACCTGCCCCATAGACACGATCGCCAGGTAAGCTGTTACTTCAAGTTTGTTGTTGACAGACCGGAGGGCTGGCAGCCAGCTTTGCGTAGGAGACTGAGGTGTTCAAATCCGTTGACGGAGCTTTCCGCAATCCCTAGGAGGATGCTTACATCCCAGAGCAGTGGCGCCCGGGATTTTCTAATGTATACCTGCTGGATGATTCGGCATTTGCCCGGAAAACTGGAACCAGACAGACCGTTGCGAAGATGAACGTTACACGCTGGCTACATGATGCAAAAGTTTTTAAGCAAGAGGAAGGAAGCAGAGGCTCATCCTCTTGTAGGGAAAATAAAAGCAACGTGCTGCGAGGATTAGAAAAAGGAGCAAATTATGTTAAAACAAGGGGAAAAATTTCTCTGGGTGTTGCCCCATCGGCTGGACTAATGATGATATGCCGGATTTGGAAAGGAAAATACCCTTCAGCAGACCGTTTTCGAAATGGCTTTGGCAGGGTATTTTCCGGAACAAATTGGGAAGCCACTATCCCACTGATCCTGTAGAGTTAAAGAGGCTTTGGACTTTAAGAGCTTTAACCATCTGTAACGTTGGTTCTCCCTCCTTCCTGATTTCCAAGCCCTACGAGGAGACAGAAGAGGCTTCCGTAAGGAGTTGGCATTCTAAAGAGCTGTGGCATGCAAAGAGAATCGGTGTTTCGAGCAAAGCTACAGCACCCGAGGAAAGCCGGATCAGCCTATTCTGGAAGGCAAGTATGTGATGAATGATGAGGAGTGGAAGAAACACCGAGGGCTTAAACAAGCTGGAGTAAGATTGCCAGAAGAGGACATGATTCTGCCTGTCCATCACCATAGGAACCGTAGTACAGACAGAGGAAGAAATTGACCGTTTATGGCGGAAGTGGATCGAGTACTGTATTCCTGCTTTTTCGACAGCGGCCACTGCTCCTTTGCGGGCATTGACCTCAAGAGAAGGTTTTAAAGAAGTATATCTCCTGAGAGTTCGCCACATCCACTTTTAAAGGATTTTGAGAAAGGCTGTGGTGAGGGAGTCAGAAAGAACCATTGGAGCTTCTTAAGAGCGTAAAGAGGAAGGCTGCTTTACCGTTCCCGGTGACGGCGATGTGGACTTTGCTCCATTGTTCAAGATTATCGAAGAATCGGCTATGAAGGTTGGTGCTAGTGAGGCTGAGCAGGATCCTGCAAAGGCAAATCCGTTAGAGTACGCTATCAAGGCTAGAAAGTACATTCACGAGAAGACCGGACTATAAGTCGAGGAACAAGATAGTTCATCACTTCATCAGAATCTTCGCAGAAAAAAGCTATAGAACATTTGGCGGAACAAGCTTGTCGAAGTAAATCTATAGAGAAAAATGTAAAGCAGTAAAACAAAAAAGAAGTAAAAAGCTCCGAAGAAGATTGGGGTAAAAATACAAAAAGGAGGAATTATGGAGAAACAGTAAAAATGGGACTTTTGGGGATGGGCAGAATCGGAGAAAGCTTCATGCCATGAACATCCAAAACAGTCTCCCCAATGCGGAAAAATCATTGTGGCGTAGAGCCCCTTCTTAAACGAAGAGATGGGAAGCCTGGGCAGGCATCAGTATCACAAACTGCAGTAAGGATCAGGATGTTTTTGAGAACAAAGAGGTAGGAGGCAGTTTTGATTTGTTCTCCTGAACACCCACGCAGATTTCATTATCCAGTCTGCAAGAGCAGGAAAAGCAGATTTTCTGTGAGGAGCCAATCCACGCAAACTTGGATACAAGATTAAGGAGGCTTTTGGCTGAGGTTGAAGGCAGGAGTGAAGCTGCAGCTTGGATCTGTTCACCACTTCGACCGTTCTCACAAGAAGGTAAGAGATGTGGTAGCTTCCGGACAGTTGGAAAGCCCTACGTGGTAAAGGTTTGCTCCAGAGACCCCGAAGCACCACCCATGTCCTATGTGGCGAGTATCCGGCGGAATCTTCATGGATGCGATGATTCACGACTTCGACATCAGCTTTCGTTACCTTGAGGATCCGAGCATTACCAGAGGTAAATACCGTAGGCGCTTGCTGCAGTAAATCCTGATTTTGCAAAGTATGACGATGTGGATACCGCTATTAGTAACATGCGAAGTTTGCCAACGGTGCCATCGGCGTAATCGACAACTGCCGTCCGGGCTCCTTACGTTATGACCAGAGTGGAAGTACATTGCGAAAAGGGCTGTGTACAGGATAACAACAATGGAAAATGAAGCTTTATATCAACACTGCATCCGGTGTTGAGGGCAAAGCCAACACGGTTCTTCTTAGAGAGATATAACGATGCCTGTGCGGAAATGAAGGACTTCGTAGAGCGCAGTAATGGAAGGCAAGGAAGTACCGGTGAGGCGGTAAGGACGGTTTTGGAATCGTACGCGTGGCTATGGCAGCCAGAAAGTCTCTAGTTGAAGCGCCCTGTGGCAACAGTGAAGAATCTAAGAGCGGAATTCTTCTATTATAGAGAGAAATGTTTGAGTCGATAAAATTAACCCGTTCAAAGAGGAACAAAAACCATTTTATAAGAGGTAATCAAAATGTTTGAAAAAGCACTTAGCAGTTTTAATGGCAGCATCTGCTCTTTTCCTTCGCTCTTACAGGATGTGACAAGACTGAGACCAAGACAGAAAATGCGGGAACCGAGGGCTAAAGTCCGAAGAGGCTAAGTCCCGGGAGAGGCGCTAGTCTCACAGAAGCTAAGGAAGAGAAGAAGGCTGAGGCTAAGTCCGATTCTTCCGAGGATCCATGGCAGGAGCAGCTTTCAGAAGGGATTACAGATTGACGTAATCTTAAAGACCACCTCCTCAGTACTGGAGCTATGTGGTAGCAGGAGCAAGGCATTTGAGAAGGATCACCCCAAACGTTAAGGTTGAGGTTAAGGGTGCAAGCTCGAGACTGCTTATGACGAGCAGCAGAACATGATCGAGACCGAGCTAAACTCCGGAAGCTATGACGGATGTGTTATCAACTCCATTACAGGCTGCTGGTTAAGACTCTTATCATAGGACGGACCAAGCCAATCGTGGCAGTAGATACAATCAATATCGATGCTAAGGAAGTATTATCCTTCGTAGGAACTGCAAACGACACTGCGGCAAAGGAAGGCGGAAAGGCTGCCGTTGAGAAGCTAAAGAAGAGGCTGGACAGAGATTAAGGCCATCTCCATTTCCGGAGTACAGGGAGACGGAACAGCAACTGCAGAGCTGAAGGATATCGGAAGGTATCAATGAAGCAGGCGGAGGTTCTTGGAGAAGGAAATCCAGTCATGCTGACGCAGTAACAGAATCAGGCTGTAACTATACTGGAAGCTATTATGCAGAACCACCCTGAAGAATCGCTCATCATCGCTTGTAACAATGACGACATGGCTATCGCAGCAGCAAGAGCAGCTAGGGTAACAAGCATACAAGAACACCATTTTTCATGGGCCGACGGCATCAAGTCCGCAGTGAAGCTATCCTTGACGGAACAGAGTCCGCTGTCCGTTGCACAGGAAGCTTATGACATGGGATACAAGTCTGTAGCAGCAACTGTAGCAAAGTTAAACGGAACAGAGCTTCCAGAGTTCATCAACTCCGGCGTTTCGTATCATCACAAAGGACAACGCGCAGAAGAGACTTGATGACCTGAACTCTTACTTAGAAAGTAATCATAGCTTTGAAAATCAAATCAGCCGGAAGATAGCGGATGCTTCCGAGCAAAATGAAGTGAATCTAAGCACAACAAAGGGATGTTTCCCTCATAAGAAAACATCCCTTTTCTGAAAAGAAGATAAAAAGAAATTTTTCAAAATTACATTTTGTGAAAATCATAACAGGCACCATACAGAGTAAAATAAAGGGGAAAGCATGAAAGTATTGTACAACTGGAAGATGTGCGCAAGACCTTCCCCGGTGTGGTTGCGCTACAAGATGCGTTAGATGTACGTAAAGGCGAGATTTTAGGATTGATCGGAGAAAATGGAGCAGGAAAAGTCTACGCTGATTAAAAAGTATTAACTGGGGTATACCATCCGGATGAGGGCAGATCATCGTAGAAGGACAGGAAAGACTACCGAAAACTCCACAGCAGGCCATTTCTGCGGAATATCCTGCGTGTATCAAGAACTGAATATTGAGAAGTTGCTTTCGGTAACCGACAATATGTTTATCAACAAGTGGACTTCACAAAAGGGCCATTACTGGACTATGGAAAAATGCACCAGATAGCCCAGGACATGATGAAGAAGTTGATTGATGTGGATGTGCGGAAGCCGCAGGACACTACGGCAGTGGTGTTCAGCAGATGATTGAAATCTCCAAGGCGCTTCTGGCCAATGCCAAGTATCATCATGGATGAGCCTACCTCTTCCTTATCGGAAAAGAGAAGAAGAGCTGAAAATCTGTAGAGATTTACAGGGAGCAGGGATTGGCATTATCTTCGTGTCTCATAAGCTGGAGGAGCTGTTCCAACTCGCGACCGGATTACCGTTATCCGTAGACGGAGAATACATCGATACCAAGGACGTGGCGGATTGGGACAATGACAGCCTGATTAAGGCGCAGGTAGGCCGTTCTCTCGATAAACCAATTCCCCGAAGGAAGCAGGTGTACGTTCTGAAAAACCATTGTTGGTAAAGAAATATTCACCGTAAGGGCGTGCTTCACAATGTATCCCTTAAAGGCTTACGGCGTGAGAAGTACTGGATTTTCCGGACCGGTAGGTGCGGGAAGGACGGAAACTATGAGAGCTCATCTTCGGAGCAGATCCCATTGACGGAGGAGAAATCTATATACATCCGTGGGAGAAAGTAGATGACAAGAATCCCAAAGATGCTATCCGGGCTAAAATTGCTTTCCTGACCGAGGACCGGAAGGTGACAGGGACTGATTTTAAATGAGTCCATTCAGAACAATCTGATTCTGACTAACCTTAAAGGGCTATAAGAAGGATTTGTTTCTAAATACAGAAGGATACGGATAGCATGGGTGAGGGCAGAATCAAGAGTTAAGCATTAAGTGCCCCAGCCAGGAAGAAAGAGTAGGACAACTTTCCGGAGGAAACCAGCAGAAGGTGGTTATCGGAAAGTGGTTAAATACCAATGCGGACATCTATATTTTGGATGAGCCTACCAGAGGAATCGATGTAGGGCCAAGGTAGAGGTATATCAGGTAATCAACCGATTGGTGAAAGAGGGAAAATGTGTCATCATGGTATCTTCCGAAATGCCGGAAACCTGGAATGAGTGATAGGGTGCTGGTAATGCGGAAGGAAGAATCACCGGAGAAATGTCAAGTACAGATGCTTTTCAATCAGGAATCCGTGATGAAAGCAGCTGAGAGGTATAAAGATGCGAAAAATCAAAATTTGGAAATTTAAGTAATTATATTGGAACATTTTGCGGCACTCAGATCATTCTGTGTATCGCATTGGCATTGGCTTCTCCCAACTTCTTGGATAAGGCAAAACCTGATGTCCATCTTAAAAGCAGACCTCTTTTAACGCTCTGCTTTCCACCGGAATGTTAGCTACCCTGATTACCGCAGGAATCGACCTTTCTGCAGGCGCTACGGCAACCTTCGGAGCCTGCGTAGCAGGAGCTATGGTGAAAGAAATGGGAGCGACCAATCCGGTATTCCTGTTCTTGGCTGTGTTAGTAGTAGGCGGTGTTGTGACTGATTAACGGTCTTCTTCTTACCCAGTGTTCACCTGCCTCACCCCTTCGTATCAACCCCTTGGTATGAAGAACGTGCTTTGGGGGAGCAGCTTTAATTATCACTCCTCTCAGACGAGTGCAGCTCTCAACACCGGAGCAGAAGGCATCATGGTACTGAGAAGTGCCACCATCTTAGGGGATTCCCCATCAGCTTCGTGGTGGTTATTGCCATTTATATCCTGATGCATATCCTTCTGACAAAAGACTGCCTTTGGGACGTTCTATCTACTGTGCCGGAGGAAACATGGAGGCTACCAGTCTTTCCGGTATCAATGCGGACAATGTATTAACCTTCTGCTATGTGCTTTCCGGCTTTATAGCGAGCTTTGCAGGAATCGTATCCACTCGGCCGTTCCGGAATCTCTAACGGTGCAAATGCTATCCAGCCCTACGATACCGATGCTATCGCAGCCTGCATCATCGGCGAGCTTCCTTCATGGGAGGAAAGGGAACTATGGTAGGAACCATGCTGGGCGCATTAATCATTGCGGTACTCAGAAACGATCTACCCTGCTTTCCGTACCCTCCGCTTTGGCGGAACCTGGTGCTTGGTCTTGTAATCATTGGCGCGGTTCTTCTTGACGTAACAAGAGAGAGAATGCAGAAGAAAAAGAAATAAGACAAATTTCCAGCAGGTCTATTCCATCGAAAAATTGAATAGCTGGAAAAATGAATCTAAGCGGATTTGTTCCTAAAAATGTGGGCAAGAATAACTCCACTGTTAGTGAACAAATCCGTGATTTTTATGGAAACAATACAAAATAGAAAACATACAAATAATAGGAGAAAAATATGAGCGAGATTAAAGTGGGACATCGTAGGACTGGGACGCTTAGGAAGAGGTACACGCAAGAAACATTGCCTTTAAAAATTCCCGGAGCAAAAGCTGGTGGCTGCCTGCTCCATTATGGAAAGCGGAATTACAGTACGCAAAAGGAAGAACTGAAGAGTTTCAGAAACTTTTTACTTCTTATGAAGAGATGCTGGACAAGGCAGATTTAGATGCAGTAGCTATCGTAGCTCCAGTCCCTGTCACTGTGATCAGATTGAAAAGGCTTCTAGCGAAAGGCCTCCATGTCTTTACAGAAAAGCCTCTTGGAGTAGTGTGGAAGAACGTAGAAGGCGGGAAGGCAGTGGAGGCCCATCCCGACCAGGTATTCTTCCTGGGACGTATGCGCCGTTTTGATCCTCTTACAGTTACGCGAAGAAAAAGATTGAAGAGGGTGCTATCGGAACTCCTGTATGGTAAAAGGCAACCGGAATCGATCCGGAGGCGGCGGTGGAAGGAGCCATCAAGTTTGCTCCCACCAGTGGGAGGGCTATTTATCGACATGGCAAGCCATGATGTGGATTTGATTCGTTGGTTCCTGGGAGTAAGTGAAGGAAGTATATGCTCTGGGAGAAACTCAAGCATCCGGAATTTTTATCCCGCAATGATACGAAAACCGGTGCGGCATTGTTCAGCTGGAAAATAGAGGTGCGGAGCTTCATGTAGGAAGAACCGCAGCTCATCGGCTACCATATGAGACAGAGATTGTGGGAACGGAAGGCAGCATCAGAATCAGTCCCGTACCGGAGAAGAATCTGGCAGTCCTTTATGACCGTTATGGAGCAAGACAGGAATGTGGAAAGCTTTCCGGAAAGATTCGATGAGGCATCACCTCTTTTAGAAATGCAGGAATTTATTCAGTGTATTATCGAAAAAGAAAAAGCCTAAGCTTTCCGTTGCATATGACAGGACCAAGGCTACAGAAATCTGCTTCGCCATGAAGAAGTCCTTGAAGAAAAGAGACTGGTTAAGCTGGGGGAATAAGTCTTAGTGAAGAGAGCTTTGATATTCCGAGATAAATTTATCCGATAAAAGCTAGTTTAAATGGCTAGAAAAAACCCAAAACAAAAAGAATTGATTAGGAATGTATGATAAGAGTAGCTTAAGAACTTCGTAAGCATTTGTTTTTCCTTTGTAATAAACAAGGAGGAAAACATAGTTTATAGTGGGACAAGTAACGAGGATACGAAAAATGAAGAAAAAACAGATTTTTCTTAGAAAAACTCTTGAATGGAAGAGAGATAAGGGTATAATCGTCACGCAACTTGGATTATTATTTCCATGAATGAAAAAGGAGAGTGCATTAATTATGAGAAAGCAAACAAAATTGGTTGCAGCTTTATCTGCAACAGCTTTACTTTCGCTATTGGAGCTTCTGCAGTAACTCTTTGCCTAGGCTGGACACAATTCCACAGGTGAGTGGCGATACCTTGACAACGAGGGAAATGCTGTTGCTGATGCTTGGAGAAAGTCCAGGAGACTACTGGTTCTACCTTGGATGAAGATGGAAACATAGCTAAGAACGAAGTTGTTCAGAACAACGATGATTTACTATTTCGTAAACGGCGACGGTGCTATGGTTACTAACCAGTGGGTATCCTTCGACGAGTCCACAGAGGACGGAAACGATAAGAGATGGATGTACTTCGGTGCAGACGGTAAGGCCTACAGAGATAAGAACGATAAGCTCACTGTTTCTGATATCCATACTATCAACGGCAAGAAGTATCTTTTCGACCAGGAAGGTAAGATGCTTTTACATTGGTTAGGTGAAGAGTCTACTCTTGTAAGTGGAGAAGAGCTTGGACAACTGCTAAGGTACTACTATGGCGGTTGACGACAGTTCTGCTCAGCACAGGTTGGGTACAGTTAACTGTAAACGACAACGGTGAGGACAGCACTGCTTGGTTCTACTTCGATGACAATGGTGGGTTTCTCGTGACAAGAAGAAGACCATCAACGGACAGACCTACTACTTCGATGAGAAGAGGTCGTATGATTGAGATTGGTCTACAGCGAAAAAGCTTTCCGGAAGCTCTTTCAGCGCTAAGCCAACTTTATCCGATAACGTTATTTATGTAAACGGCGATGGCGGTGCTAGAAAAGAATCAGTGGTTGGGCTGTTCCGGCTGAGTCCCTATATTCCGAAGATTTTCGAGAACGATTCCGCTTCTTGGTGGTATGCAGATAACAGCGGAAAGATGCGTTACAGATAAGGTTAGAAGATTAAGGGCAAGGTATATGCTTTCGAGTGAGTGCACGGCCGTATGGTTTCCGGCTTAGTAAGTTCTCCTAACGGACGTAACCACTTCGACGCTGCATCCGGTGTAGGCGACAATGATTATCAGGATCTTGACGGTGCAACTTATGCAAAATTAAATATCCAGGATAAGGTATACTATTTCTCCGGCGATGGTGAGAAGGACGGTTCCAGAAAGACCGGATACCAGAAAGTAGATTTCGATGATGATACATACGAGATGTACTTCAACAACAGCGGTGAGGCTGCAAACGATTATGTATCTAAGATTAAGAAGTATGCTAAGAACGGTATGGTTCTTAAAGCTAACAACGACTGATTCAACTATGGTGGAGTTAAGGTTGATAGCTCTAACGTGAAGAAGTTAGATTCTAGCAATACAGGTGTTAATTACTACAACACTTCCTCTACCGGATCTCTTGTAGGACAGGTATTGGTTAACACTGCTGGTTCTGTTCAGTCTGGTAAGACTAACTTAAAGGATTTCAATGATATCTACTATGCTACAGATAAAGAACGGTGTGGTTCTTTACAATGGTGAAGAAGCTTTTACACTGTTAAAGAGCACAGAACATCCAAATCTTGTTACTGTGGGTGGAAAGCCATACTACACAGAGTAATTCTGTTTATAAAAAGAACCCTTCAGGGTTCTTTTTATCTAAAATGATTTAAGCTTATTCCGATTGGGCTTATAGAATAGAGGCTTATAGGACAAAACATGTTTATAAAAATCGCCCTACACCCTTGTATATCAAGGATGTGGAGCAGTTCAATCTTTTTTAAACTACTTGAAAATGGATAATAACAAGGGGGACTGCATATATGCGGAGCTTCGAGGACTAGATCATCCTAATCATGCTCCCGCTAAGCTTTCATGGCCAGCGGTACTAAACTGCAAAGGGCATTGCATATATAGGGGACTTCAGACCTAGCTACCCTCTGGCCGCAAGGTGCCTTCCCACTAACTTCGCCCGGCTAGCGGTACTAAACGAAAGCTTCGCTTCGCTCGCTTTTGTTAAGTACCGAGGGGCTCAGATTGCCTTGTGGCTAAAGGGTAGCTAGTACTCCTTAGTTCTTGATATAGGCGAAGATATAGATATGCAGTGCTCCTTAGTTGTTGAATAGGAGTAGGGTGAGAATATGCAATGTTCTTGGCTTTCAATTGTGGACAAAAGTTAGGATAAAGCAGAGCTTCTAGATTTTTCGATTATAGACAACAGTGAGAATAATCAGTGTTCCTAAGCTCTCGAATACAAGCGAAGAAGGGAGGATGAGCTGGGGGAGGATGTGCAGTGATTTCATCAACTAAACTTTTATATTATCAATATACGGATATTATCCGAATGTGGAGTATAGGGAGAAGTTACTCTACTTGCAGTAAAATATGAATCAGTGCAATACATAAATCATGAACAGTCTATATCTAAATTTCAGAATTTTCTTCTCTATTTTTCATTTCTTTTATTCTACAATTGTGGTTTCCTCTTTATTCAATTCTATTATTTCAATTTTCTACAGGTGACTTATGACAAAATTCACTAATGCTAATGCTAGTCCGGTCGTTTAAAAGCTAATTCTAAAGAACAAGAAAAAGATGGATGCTCTAGAAAAGATCATTGCATCTCTAACTGGTGGATGACCTCTTATTTCAAAGTAGTTCTGGAAGAGCAGGTTTGTACGGTATATTCTGCAGACAATTTTGGACAAGTCTTCTTTAAAGTTAAAGAACAAAAGGAAGCACAAAAGAGTCTGCCAAATCTGCATGGAAGAGCTTTAGTCTTGGATTGCCTCACCGATGAAAAAGGACTTCTTTATAACATCAGTACAAATTCATCTGCCGTGAGCAACTCCTAAAAGGGCTCGTTATCATGCCGCTCTTATGGACACACATACCCTTAAGAAGGAGAAAAGTTTTTCCAAATTACCGGAAGCTATGTTATATTTATTACAGATAAAGATGTATTGGGAGAAGGAGAACAGTTATATCAAATCGAACGTATATCAGGAAATCCAGGCAATCTATTTAAAGATGGTTCCCATATCCTTTATTTCAATACTGACAAGGCAAGATGACAATGCATTAGGAAAGCTGGCTGAGATTTTAAAGAAGCTAATCCCAAAAGAAATTCAATCTGAAGTTTTTGTCTCATAGTAGCTCACATAGCGAAGATAGTTAGATCGAGAAGGAGTAAAAGATGAATGTCTTATTAGAAAAATATCAGAGCAGTGGAAGAAGGCATAGAGAAAGGCATGCTACAAGGAATGCAACAAGGTCTTGAAAAGGCTTTGGAGGAGGGACAAAAATCGTCTCAGCTCTTTTTGGTTGCCGCCTTCTGGATGCAGGCCGAGTAGATGATCTTCAAGAAAGTTTCTTATGATGAAGAATATCGGGAAAAGCTTTCTAGGAGTTTGGTCTTTTAGCTACATTCTCATTAATTTAGTATCAAAAACATCAGTTTTGACTTTATTTCTGTAGAGTATAGGAGATTTCCACTGGTGGCAAATAGAGGCTTATATACATAACATAAAGCGTCGAAACTGACCCTGCCTATGCAAAAACAGGCTGTAGGGTGAGTGGCGTATTTTCTATAACAACTAAGGCTAGCAAAAGCCTGTTGAAAATAGCTGAAGCTCTTGGGTGAAAAGTGCTGTTTACCCACTCTTCTTTTCTCCATGGGCACGCCCCGCTAACTTTGCCTAACTAGCTGTACTAAACGCAAGTTTCGTTATACTCGCTTTTATTAAGTACCGAGAGCGCAGATTGCCCTGTCGCACTGAGCCGAGCACATTCTTATTCTCTAGATAAAGGTATAAGTGAGAATGGTATTGCTCTTAAAACCTACTACACTTCTATATTATCAATATACGGATATTATCCGAATGTGGAGTATGGAGAATTTCCTGAGGCGGTAGTAAAATGAGAAAATACAAGATACACTAATTTTCACTCTAAATCCAAACCAAACTTGTCTTTTTCGATATTCTATATTCAATCTCAATTTATCTATCTAAAAATTAAATTTTCTTCTTATTTAATTTTATTATTCCAAATCCCATTGATTCTAATTTTCCGCAGGTGACCATGAAAAACAAATTCTACTAATGCTCATGCTAAAAATCCGGTCGTTTAAAAGCTAATTCTAAAAAGAACAAGAAAAAGATGGATGCTCTAGAAAAAGATCATTGCATCTCTCAACCTTGATGGATGACCTCTTTATGCAAGTAGTTCTGAAGAAACAGGCTTGTACGGATTATATTCTTCAAACGATTTTGGACAAGTCTTCTTTAAAATTAAAAGGAACAAAAGGCTTCAAAAGAGGCTGCCAAATCTGCATGGAAGAGCTTTTGGTATTGGACTGCCTCTGTACCGATGAAAAAGGCTTTGCTTTATAATATCGAAGTACAGAATTCATCTGCCGGTGCAACTCCTAAAAGGGCTCGTTATCATGCCGCACTTACTGGACACACATACCAGAAGGAGAAAAGAAGTTTTCCAAATTACCGGAGAGCTATGTTATATTTATTACAGAAAAAGATGTGTTAGGTGGAAGGGAACAGTTATATCAAATTGAACGTGTTATTGAAATCAGGTACATTGTTTTAAAGATGGTTCCCATATCCTTTATTTCAATACTGGCAAGGCAGGATGACAATGCATTAGGAAAGCTGGCTAAAAGATCTTAAAAGAAGCCAATCCTAAGGAAATTAAGTCTAAAGTTTTGTCTCATAGAGTAGCCTCATTAAAGGAAGGTAAAATTGAGATAAGGAAGGAGAAAAGAAGATGAACGTCTTATTAGAAAAGTATAGAGCAGTGAGGAAGGTATGGAGAAAGGGTATAGAACAAGGTATGCAACAAGGTCTTGAACAGGAAAGAATCATTTGGCATTTTGATTGGTCGACTTCTGGAAGCAGGACGTATGCGATGATCTCAGAGAGTTTCTTACGATGAAGATTACCGGGAAAAAGCTTCTGAAAGGAGTTCGGACTTTAAACTGCCTCCTCATGAATTTATTCTCAAGTATCGGTAATTTTTCGGTTTCCTTTATCTCAATACAGCAAGGCAAGATGATAATGCATTAGGAAAGCTGGCTAAAGATTTTAAAGAAGCCAATCCCAAAGAAATTCAGTCTGATGTTTTATCTCATAGAGTAGCCTCATTGAAAAGGAAGGTAAATTAGATAAGGAAGGGAGAAAAGAAGATGAACGTCTTATTAGAAAGTATAGAAAAAGCAGTAGAGGAAGGTATAGAGAAGGGTATAGAAAAGGTTTAGCACAGAATGCAACAGGGATTAGAACAAGGCCCTGAAAGGGGCTTGGGCAGAGGGAAAAATCGTCTTGCTCTTTTAGTGGGTCATTTACTGAATGCAGGACGGATGGATGACCTAAAAAGAGTTTCTTTTGATGAAGAATATCGGGAAAAGCTTTTGAAAGAGTTCGGGCTATAAGCTGCCCTTCTCATTAAGTTAGAGTTAAAACACATCAGTGTTTTTCTTTTATGTGAGTATAGGAGATTCCTCCACTAGTAGAAATATAGGTATAGAACAAAAGTGTTGATAAAAACCGCTCTACACTCTTGTAAATCAAGGCTGTAGGGCGGTTCAATCTTCAAAAGAACTTTGAGGATGGAAGAATTATAAAGCTCTGGAGTACTAACTGCCCACTATCACCGAGGCACGCTCCCGCTAGCTCCCCGGCTAGCGGTACTAAACGCTAGCTTCGCTTCGCTCGCTTTGTTGAGTACCGAGGGCGCTTAGATTGCCTTGTGGTTGAGGATCTGAGTGCTCCTTAGTTCTCGATATAGGCGAAAATGTAGATTATGCAGTGCTCTTTCTTTAACTACACTATTATATTATCAATATACGGATATTATCCGAATGTGGAGTATAGGAGATTAATCAATCTGGTAGTAAGATAGTAAGCGAAAGAATTTAAGTGCGCTTCAAACATTCTAAATCTTAATCTAAGCTAGATTCTCTATATCCTTTTTTCAATTTTTCTATTCAAAAATCTAAATTTTTCTCATTATTTATTTCTATTATTTCAATTTTCCGTAGGTGACTTATGACAAATTCTACTAATGCTAATGCTATCCGGTCGTTTAAAAAGCAAATTCTAAAAGTACAAGAGAAAAAGTTGGATGCTCTGGAAAAGAAAAAAATCATAGCATCTCTTACTTTGATGGATGATCTCTTTATGCAAGTAGTTCTGGAAGAACAGGCTTGTACGGAGTATATCCTTCAAACGATTTTGAACAAATCTTCCTTAAAGTTAAAGGAACAAAGACTTCAAAAGAGGCTACCAAATTTGCATGGAAGAGCTCTAGTATTGGACCGCCTTTGCACTGATGAAAAAGGCTTGCTTTATAATATCGAAGTACAGAATTCATCTGCCGGAGCAATTCCTAAAAGGGCGCGTTATCATGCCGCTCTTATGGACACACATACCCTTAAGAAGGGAGAAAAGTTTTCCAAATTACCGGAAAGCTATGTTATATTTTATTACAGATAAAGATGTATTGGGGAGAAGGAGAACAACTGTACCAGATCGAAAGAGTTATCAGAAAGTCCGGTAGCTTATTTCAGGATGGCTCTCATATCCTTTATTTCAATACGGCAAGGCAGGATGACAATGCATTAGGAAAGCTGGCTAAAGATCTTAAAGAAGCCAATCCCAAAGAAATTCAGTCGAAGTTTTTGTCTCATAGAGTAGCTTCATTAAAGGAAGGTAAACTAGATAGGGAAGGAGAAAAGAAGATGAATGTCTTATTGAGAAGTATAGAAAGAGCAGTAGAGGAGGGTATAGAAAAAGGTTTAGCCCTAGGGAATGCAACAGGATTAGAAAAGGCCTCAGAACAAGGCCTAGAACAAGGCCTGCAACAAGGTTTGCAAAAAGGCCTTGAAAAGAGGGCTGGAGAAGGGACAAAATCGTCTTGCTCTTTTTGGTAGGTCAGTTACTGAACGCTGGACGGATGGATGATCTTAAGAGAGTTTCTTATGATGAAGCTTATCGAGAAAAGCTTCTGAAGGAGTTCGGGCTTTAAGCTATCGAAGACTTGATAAAAGATTGGACTATAAGACAAAGGAGCAAACTTGATACGAAAGAGAAATTAGCTGAATTAAAGGAGTTAATTCAAAAAGCGAATTATATCGTATTTTTTTGGCGGTGCAGGCGTATCTACAGAAAGCGGCCTTCCGGATTTTTGTTCTGTGGATGGCTTATATCATCAAAAATATGCTTTTCCTCCGGAGGAAATTTTATCTCATGATTTCTTCATGGCGCGACCTAAAGAATTTTACCAATTTTATAAGGAAAAACTCTTGATTTCGGGAATCCTGCCGAATCCTGCCCACTATGCCTTGCAGAGATTGGAAGAGCAGGGGAAGCTAAAGGCAATTGTTACCCAAAACATCGACGGATTACATCAAATGGCTGGGTCCAAGGCAGTATATGAGCTACATGGCAGTATTCATCGCTACTACTGTGTGAGCACCATCATCAGATTCCGAGGAAGAAATTGATTTTTCAAAATCTATTCCCCTGTGCCCTCATTGTCATAGTATGATTCGTCCGGATGTGGTTTTGTATCAGGAAGGCTTGGATGAACGGATTCTTTCAGAGAGCATTGCCCATATTCAGAATGCAGATTTATTGATTATCGGAGGTACCTCCTTGACGGTGTATCCCGCTGCCAGCTTGATTCAATATTTTCCTCATTATGGAAAACAATAAATTGGTTCTTATTAATAAAGAGGAGGGGCGACTGGATACAGAGTGCGACTTGGTACTTTATGGAAAGATTGGAGAAATTCTTTTCGGAAGTGGTAAGTTAAAATAGGAGAGGTAAGTGTTTAGAGGCGGTTTTTACCGTCTCTTTTTTAAAAAGCGTTGTCATGATGTAGTATTTTTACGAGAGTGTTTGATAACGTAATAGGATAGAATACTGAATAAAAATATCTTTTTACAAAACTAAATATTTTTATACAAATAAGTGGATGATTTTTGCTATAATCATTGGGACATTTTGTATACAGTTTTTATAAAGAAAGCAATGGGGTGATCGGGAAGGACAGGATAGAAATACTCCCCCATACTTTTAGCTGTTACGATAGGCAGAAGTATTAAAACGCATTGCTTTATAAGAGATTAGGAGAACGAGAATGAAGGCTTTTTACAAAGGAAGAACATTGAGATTTCCTGAAGCGCTATGGGATTGATGCCTTATCCGCTATGGCTCAGGGCTTGTTTTGTTCCCTCTTAATCGGAACAATTTTAAACACTCTAGGGCAGAGGCTGAGGGATTTCCGCATTAACCAGAGTGGTTGCCACCATTGGCGGTGTGGATTATACCGTGGGAGCAATGGCTTCTGCTATGAGCGGGCCGGCAATGGCAACGGCTATTGCCTATGCTTTACAGGCCCCTCCCTTGGTACTTTTTCATTGATTACTGTGGGCTTTGCCTCCAATGCCCTGGGGGAGAGCCAGGGGACCCTTTGGCGGTACTTTTTGTGGCGATTCTTTCCACAGAAATCGGTAAAGCGGTTTCAAGGAAACAAAAAGTGGATATTTTGGTGACGCCTCTTGTAACCATTGGCTCCGGAATGCTTTTTTTCGGCAATCTTGGCTCCGATAATCGGAAAAGCGGCGATTCAGGTGGGAAGCCTGATTATGGGCGACAGAGCTACAGCCTTTCTTTATGGGAATTTTGGTATCCGCCTTGGTTGGTATTGCTTTGACACTTCCCATTTCCTCCGCGGCGATTTGTGCGGCTCTTGGACTTACGGGACTTGCGGGAGGTGCTGCGGTGGCAGGCTGTTGTGCCCAGATGGTGGGCTTTGCAGTGATTTCCTTCCGGGAAAACGGCGTTTCGGTCTAGTTTCTCAGGGCTTGGTACTTCTATGCTGCAGATGGGAAACATTGTAAAAAAATCCCTGCATTTGGATTCCGCTACATTTGCCTCCATGATTACAGGACCACTGGCTACCTGTCTCTTTCATTTTGAAAATAACGGTCCTGCGGTTACCTCCGGTATGGGAACCTGCGGTTTGGTTGGCCCTATCGGCGTTTACACCGGCTGGCTTAGGGGCATAGAAGAGGGGAGTAAGACAGCGGTAACTGCAAGGGATTGGCTTGCTCTTTTGCTTTTATGCTTTATTCTTCCGGCAATATTTTCTTTGCTTTTGTTCTGCTTTTTGTCGGAAAATGAAGTGGATCAAAGAGGAGATATGAAGCTTTCCTCCCTAAAAAGCGAAGCTGTAATGTAAGAACTGTAAGAAATTTTCTATGGCTTTTGTAAAGAACTGAGTATAGTTGGACAGGTCAAAGGCTTTAATTCTTAAAGAATAAGCCAAAAAGATAGTCAAAGATATTTGTAGCGGTGCAAAGCAGGCATATAGGCATCCGAGTCGATGTATCAGAGTATGTAATGAAGAGATATACAGATATACAGTGGAACCGGGGAACATAGGGTATGCAAAGCAACAAAGCACAAAGCAAGTATGTCAGTTCAGGAGGAAAATGGCTTTTACAAGGAAAAACAAAAGAATGTAGCCATGTTTATGCTAAGCATGCATTTACAGCACTCCCACGGGAGCTTTCTAGCATAATCTTTCAGCGAAGGTAAAAAGACGTGGAGATTACGGACAACAGGTAGGAGATTCAGTTGCAAATGGATGCAACAGGAGATAGTAGCAGTACTCGACGGATCGGTTTATATTTTCGAAATCAAGCCTTATCAGATCGATCTTGGCAGTCGTACCGACTTTATTGCCAAGGGAAGCTTGGGAGAGAATCAAAAATTTAATTTCCTCATGCAGGGTCCCGGAGAGCTTCGTGTTCTACAGCGCCTTTGTGCTGGCTGTAAAGGTGGGAAGCCGTTATGAAAATGATTGCGGATAGAAGATATATAGAGAATCCGGAGGTGGTCGGAGAACCAAAGTCCTGCGTTAAATCCCGGAAAGAAGGGACTTCGTGTAGATCCCAATATCTTAGATGACGCACTGAGTCTGAACATTAAGCATGCGGGCGTAGATATTCCTACCCAGCGTTTCTTCGGTCAGGGAATTTCCTATTCCTATGAGGGAAAGACCTTCCAGATTAACAAGGAGCTGATTGATCAGCTGGACGGAGAGGTGAAGCGCCTTAGTGATTCCGGCGTAGCGGTCACCGCCATTTTGCTTAACGCATGGAACAATACCGTACCGGAGTTAAATCCCATCGGCGTTAAGGAGCTTCCCGGGCGAGCAGGCGGTTTACTATGGCTTTAACGTAGAGTCCGAGCAGGGCTTTAGAGCGGTAAAGGCTGGCTTCTTTCTTGGCAAAAGCGTTATAACGGTCAGAACGGTCACGGAAAAATTACCAACTGGGTAGTGGAAATGAGATTGACAAACCAGTATTGGAACTAGTGAGGAGACTCATGATGTCCACCTATACCAAGAAATTCCAGCGTGCCTTCCGTGTATTTTATACCGCGATGAAGTCCGTTTCTGCCAACGACAACATTATGCTCTCTTTTATCACTACTGAACATGTTCCCCGGAGGCGGCTCCTGTAGGCAAATATAAGGGAAAGGATGTGTATTGGCCTTCCATCATTTTGATAATCTGGAGGGACATATGGACTTCGGTCTGGCATTGCACCTATCCATATCCCATTTCCTCCCGGCCTTCTGGGATGATGATAAGACCGGAAAGGTTAACGATACCATTGATTCTCCATTATCAACTTTTAAGAATCTTCATGTGATTACCGATTTTATGCAGTTGGACAGCATGAAGAACAAGAAGGGAGAGGTCTGAAAGATTTTCCTTACTGAGGAAGGTTTCACCAGTATTCAAAGGGACAGGATAAGTCGGATGAGCAGGCTGCAGCAGTAGCATACTCCTACTATATTGTAGATAACAATCCGCATATTTCCGCGTATCTCATGAGTCGCCAGGAGGATTCGATGATGAGGTAAAGCACGGACTGGCTTTCGGACTTTCCAGCATTGTGAACCATCAGTTGGTACATAAGAAGGCACACAGCGTCTTTAGTATATTGACGATGCCAGCGCAACAGAGGGAACGGCAGACTTTGCCAGAGCCATTATCGGTATCGATTCTTGGGATCAGCTAATTCCAAATTTCCGTTTCCCTGGAAGATAAAGAAATGGAAAAAGAATTGTTACAATCAATTTTGGAGCTTGGGGAAAGGGCTTATTGCTCTATCTTTTGGGCATCAATATTCTTTGTTTTCTTAGCTTTGCCTATGACAAGTGGCAGGCCATACATAGGGGATGGAGAGTGCGGAAAAAGTCTTATTGGGGCAAGCCTCTGGGCGGCGCCTTAGGAGGAATTCTCGAATGAGCCTTTGCAGGCATAAGACCAGAAAAACCAAGATTTTTAGTCTTGATGCCAGTGGCGCTGCTACTATGGATTTCCACCTGATTTTTGGAAGAAAATACAAAAAGGCTTTTGAAAAAGATTAAAATAAAATTTTCAAGCAATATAGGTCTGAATTGGGCACGCTCGCTAGCTTCGTTTACTGAGCAGTGGTTTTATTAACCACTGCTCATTGCTTTGAGCGCCCTAGCGGCGCACGTTTCTAACGGGTTAAAGTCCCGAATCCGCCCGGTAGTGGAAGGATATAGCTGAAGGCAAGGGTGTCGAGGTGACCCGAATCTGGAAGGAAGCTGGATATGAGGAAGATACTAACTCATGGGCAAAATCTCTGGTCTGGACGAACAGAAATCTCATATGAGGTTATGCATGAGGATAAGACTGCAAGACAAGCCAAAAGTCCAATAACTACACGGAATCATGCATGATAGATGAGGCAGATATATGGAGAGGAAGAAACGTGGTATCTAGGGAGGTCTGTGTGATATGCCTCGAAAGAGGTAAACTATTGTCCAAAAGCAATGCTGAACACACAGAAGTCAGCAGAGGTCATAGTAGTCAGGAGACAAAGGACCGAATCAGTAGAGTCTCAGGGCATGACTGAGAAAGGAGGAATGACTGCATCGGCAGAAAACATTGAAAACAATGGCTGTTCGCAAAGAGATAGTGCGGAACATGAAGGGTGTGCGAAAGCGCGTAGGTCATTCAATCTGATATGGAAAGAAAGAGGCAGTGCACAGCCGAAGCTCTTAGAAGCGATACTGCATAAAGATAACCTTAACAGAGTGCATAAGAGAGTGAAGGCAAACAAGGGAGCACCTGGAATTGATGGTATGACCATCGAAGAGGCACTTCCCTTATCTTCAGGAACATCAACAGGAGCTAACCAACCGTATCTAATCGTGAGTATACTCCGTCTCCAGTAAGACGAGTTGAGATTCCCAAACCAGATGGTGGTAAGAAAGCTTGGCATACCAACAGTGATAGACCGTACACTTCAACAGGCGATAACACAACAGTTAGTTCCAATCTATGAGCTCACTTTTACAGACGGCAGCTACGGTTACCGTCCAAACAGAGACGCAAAAAGGAGCAATACTTAAGATTAAGGAGACGCTGAACAGGGCTACTACATATGGTAGTTCTAGATTTATCGAAATATTTCGATACAATCAACCACGAGATTCTTATCAACCTTCTGAGGAAAAATGCTAAAGATGAACGTGGTGCAACTTATCAAGAGGTATCTGAAAAGTGGCGTAATGGAAAATGGAGTGGTTATTGAAACGAGAGGAAGGGTCGCCACAAGGAGGGAATTTATCCCCTGTTTCGCGAATATCTACCTCAATGAGTTCTGACCGGGGAGTTTTTGAAAAAGAGGTGTCCCATGCATAAGGTCATGTGATGACATAGTGCTTCTACGAAAAAGCAGAAAGGCATCAGAGAGACTCTCAGAGAGCAGTATGAGGTATCTTGAGGAGAAACTGAAACTTACAGTGAATCGAGAGAAAAGCCGCACTGTCAGCGTATTGCAATCCGAAATTTTAAATTCCTTGGCTTTTGCACTGGAAGGAACAGAAGTGGCATATATGTCCGAGTTCATGCAAAGTCTTGGGAGAAGTTTAAGTCGAAACTGAAAGAGCTTTTCCCGTAAGCGCTGTCAGTCAATCAAGTCGAGCCTCAGAAAGAATCAAGGTATACGCAAGAGGGTGGCTTAACTACTATGGAATAGCAAGTATGAAGAGCAACATGAATGATATCAACGGATGGCTCTATCACAGAATACGTATGTGTGTATGGAAACAATGGAAATGTGTGCGAACCAGATACCGAAACCTGAGGGTCATGGGAGTTCCTCAAGACCTAGGGTGGAAAACGGCAAACAGCAGACGAGGCTATTGGTTTACAACACATACAGTTGTCGAACATGGCAATGACAAAAGAAAGACGATAAACAGTGGCTTTTACGATTTAGCCACAGCCTATCAGTCTGTGCACGTCAACTATTGAAAGCGCTGTATACGAGAACCGTACGTACAGTGTTGTGAGAGGACGGCGGTTGTCGCCGCCTCCCTACTCGATTGCAGCAAATTCCTTCGGAAGTTGGTCTAGACAGGAGGTGCTATTCTGATGAATAGCACCTCCTTATCAGCACTAACTCAGCTCGCTTTACTCGCTTTCAGTAAGTACCGACGGGCTTAGACTACCCCTAATTCAGACCTATTGCCGAAAATTTCTCATTAATTTGATTTTCACAGTAGCTTTTGCTATCGCCTGATGCGTTGACTTCTGATACGTAGTCATGATAAGCCCTCTTCCAACTCTTTAAATACTTCATCCATGGCTGTGAATCATCTCTTAAATGCTTTGGAATAGCCTGTAGTCATCATGGCATGAAAGGTATCATCTCGACATTTCTTCTTGAATGGGATGGACTTTTTCTATTTTTGCAACATACTCTTTGTTTTTCGTGATATCATAAACCATACCTCCTTTTTATAAAAGTATAGGAAAGTGTTGTATATTACAACAATTAGGTATGCTGGAGTGATGTGAAAATCATTTTTGATTTTTATAGCCCTTTTTCCCTATGCTCCCGAACGGACTCGAACCGCCACTACTGGCGTCGGAGGCCAGCGCTCTATCCATTAAGCTACGGGGGCAATTAGTTTGCCAAAAGCTACAGAGCTTAAATCAGTCTATAACAATGGTGATAACTCCAAAAGTATAGAACATTCCGATATTCAAGGGAATAGCAGATAAACTTCACTATGGTTTGTAGGATTACAATACATATGTTACATCACAACTAAATAATAAAACGGAAGCACCTGTCTTGTGTTAAAGTTAGATCACCACAAAATAACAAACATAAGGAGGGCTTCCGCTGTGGCTACTATAACACAAGATATGCGTTTTAGACTATCGCTCATTCATTATTCTGAAAAATATGGGGTATCAAAGGCTGCAATGAAGTATCGTGTTAATCGACAGTATATCTATCGCTGGCGTAACCGATATAACGGCTCTATTGATTCATTACGAAATCAATCCCGCCGCCCGCATCATCATCCTAACCAGCACACTTTAGAAGAGCTAAAGTTAATTGCTGATATGCGCCGAAGAAATCCCTATACAGGACTTGTTGTCTTCTGGGTAAAGCTCATGCAAAGAGGCTATAAACGCTCTATAGCAGGGCTTTATCGTATTCTTCGAAGGCAAGGAATTATGGCTGATAAACTTCCTAATCCCAAGTATGTTCCAAAGCCCTACGAGCAAATGCATTACCCCGGAGAGCGTATCCAAATCGATGTAAAATTTGTTCCTGCTGTATGCTTAGTGAATGAAGCAAAAGGGCAGAAATTCTATCAATACACTGCTATTGATGAGTTCTCTCGATGGCGATATGTAGAAGCTTTTGACGAGCACAGCACCTATTCTTCTGCTGTGTTTCTTGAGCATCTCATTAAAGCATTCCCTATGCCTATAGAGTGTGTACAAACAGATAATGGAGCAGAGTTCACTAAACGATTCACTTCCACTAAAGAAGAGAATCTAACGCTATTCCAAAAACGTCTAAAAGAACATGGAATTCGTCATAAGCAAATACGCCCATTTACTCCAAGACATAACGGTAAAAGTGAACGCAGTCACCGTAAAAGACAATGAAAGATTCTATGCTCACACACCTTCTATTCCTTTGAAGACTTTTCAAAACAATTACAGCTATACAATAGAAGGGATTACAATCTGTTTCCTATGAGACCTTTAGGGATGGAAATCTCCCTAGTACCATCCTAAAGGAATTTATTCAGTGGGGTGTAACATATGTTTGACAAACCCACAATAGCAGATAAACTTCACTATGGTTTTGTGTAGCAGATAAACTTCACTATGGTTTTATCGAGAAAGTTCATTACATTCCTGTAGTAGAAAAACTTCACTATGCCTTGTCAAAGAGAAAAAGAAAAATTTCTATTCATTTACCCACTGCTTCTTGAAAAAATTTCCCATTTGCTATAATCATCATTGCTACAATTTCAGAAGGGGTGAGTCTATGCAGGGAAGATTTTTGATCGCAAAAATACGCTCTGCTTACAACCAATTTATCAAGGCAGAGAAGAAGGTAAGCGGACTATATTTTTCACAAAAATCCCCGATCAGGTTCTGTTTATGTCTATTTCAGATTTGGCGGAAACCTGTAAGGTGGGGATACTTCTGTTTTTCCGTTTTTGTAAAACTATGAGATGTGAAGGGCTACCAGGAATTTAAGATGACTCTTTCTGTCCATGCGTGGAAATGGAAAGGAAAGCAAGGAGGGAGATGGAGGCAATGTTTCTTTACAGGATAACAATATTGCGGAGCTTGCCGGAAAGGTTTTGGAAGAAACCATTGATTCCATTGAGGAGACTCATTCTCTCTGACTTTAACAAGGTTACGGAGGCTGTGAATGCCCTTTCCAAGGCAAAAACGGATTCTGTTCTTCGGTGTTGGCAGCTTCCATGCTGACCGCGATGAAAGGCGATGAATAAGTTCCATCGTATTGAGCCGAAGGTTTATTGTTCGGAGATGGTAAGTCAGCAGCCTGATGAGTGCAGCAACCATGGAAAGAGGAGATGTGGCCGTGATTTTCTCCTATTCCGGTGCGACCAGAGACATCGTGGAGATCGCATAGCTGGCGAAGGAGTCCGGAGCCACTGTGGTATCCATCACCCGTTTCCAGAAGTCGGAGCTACGGATTATACGGATATTTTATTGCTTTGCGGGAGCCAATGTGGGTTCTCTGCAGAAGGGCTCCACCTCCGCAGAAATCAGTCAGCTCTTCTTGGTAGACATCATGTACACCGAGTATTATCGGAGACATTACGAGTATTGTAATCAGATTCTGGAAAAAACCACTGTGGCTATCAAAGATAGAAATTAAAGGAAGCGTTCAGAGGAATAGACTGTCCAAAGCTATAGTTCCCATAATCATAATAGTTTGATATGATTCATGTCTTTATAAAAATAGGTCTGAAATGGGAGAGAGAATACTCCGATTTCAGACCCATTTCTTTAGGAATAAATCTTATCCGTTTTTCTCTAAACTGTCCCGGAAGCTCCTGAATTTTGTCACGATATAGTGCGGCATCTTCGAAGTTTAACTCTGCAGCGGCTGCCCGCATTTTTCACTAAACTCACGAATCATCTTTTTCAATCTCTGCCTTAGACATGGATTCCACATCCTGAAGCCCTTCCTCTCATCCTCGAAGTACCTTGGAGATGGCAATCAAATCTCGAACCGCCTTCTTGATGGTGGTGGGGTGATGCCATGGGCTTTGTTGTATTCTTCCTGAATCGAACGTCTCTCTTGGTTTCGTCAATGGGTACGCCTCATGGAGTCGGTAATGGTATCCGCATACATGATAACATGCCCCTCGGAATTTCGAGCAGCACGACCAACGGTCTGAATCAAGAGGGTTTCGGAACGAAGGAAGCCTTCCTTATCCGCATCCAAAATGGCCACCAGCGTAATCTCCGAATATCCAGTCCCTCTCGAAGCAGGTTAATGCCCACCAAAACATCAAACTTATCCAAACGCATATCTCGGATAATGGCGGCTCTTTCCAGCGTATCAATATCGGAATGGAGATGCTTTACTCTTACCTTTTGCTTCCTGCAAATATTTGGTGAGGTCTTCTGCCATTTTCTTGGTAAGGGTTGTTACCAGAATCTTATTGCCCTTGTCAGTTTCCTTATGGATTTCGGAAAGCAAGTCGTCAATCTGTCCCTTGGTGGGGCGTACCACGATTTCCGGATCCAAAAGTCCTGTAGGACGGATAATCTGCTCTGCCCTCAGGATTTCATGCTCCGCCTCGTACTCTCCGGAGTTGCGGAAACGAAGAGCATTTGGTTGATTTTTTTCCTCAAATTCGCTGAAATTTAAAGGACGGTTATCCAGGGGCGGAGGGAAGATGGAACTCGAAGTCCACCAGAGTGGTTTTTCGAGATAGGTTTCGTTATACATTCCCCGAATCTGGGGCAGACTGATATGGCTCTCGTCCACAATAATCAGGTAATCCTCCGGAAAGTAGTCCATTAGGGTGTAGGGGAGGCTCTCCAGGCTGGGCAAAGTTTAAGTGTCTGGTGGTAGTTCTCGATACCGGAACAAACCCCGGTTTCCCGAATCATTTCCACATCAAAGTTGGTTCGCTCGGAAATACGCTGGGCTTCCAAAAGCTTTTCTTCACTTTTGAAATAGGCCACCCGCTCATCCAGTTCTTCCAAAAATGTTTTTGCAGGCATCTTCATTTTTCCATAGGAATAACATAGTGGTAGGAACCATGCAGTGCTCAAGCTTTGCCTTGCCCCTTTCCGGTGAGGGGCATCAATCAGCTGAATTTCTCGATTTCATCTCCGAAAAACTGGATACGATAGCCTGCTCGGCCTTCGGACGCGGGGAAAATGTCTACAATGTCCCCTTTACCCGGAAGGTTCCCGGCGAAAATCCATATCGTTTCGGTTGTACTGAATTTCCACCAGATTTTTAATCAATTCATCTCTATCCCGCATTTGTCCGGGACGGAGGGAAATGGCCATGTTTAAATACTCCGTGGGGGGCTCCAAGCCGTAAATGCAGGAAACGGAAGCCACCACCACCACATCCTTTCGCTCGGAAAGGGCTGCCATGGCGGAGTTTCGAAGCTTATCGATTTCTTCGTTGATGTCCGAGTCTTTTTCGATATAGGTGTCGGTACTGGGAACATAGGCCTCGGCTGGTAGTAGTCGTAGTAGAAACGAAGTATTCTACCGCATTTTCCGGGAAAAATTTCCTTCATCTCGGAGTAGAGCTGTGCCGCCGAGTCTTGTTATGGGAAATGATGAGGGTGGGCTTTTTGGATTTGTTGAATCTACTTGGCTATGGTAAAGGTTTTTCGGAGCCGGTGACACCCAGCAGGGTTTCAAACTGGTTGCCTCCTGCAAGCCTCCTTCACCAGTTTTTCAATGGCGCAGGCTGGTCCCCCATGGGGCATAATCCGAATGCAGTTTAAATTCTCCTGTAAGCTGCGCATCTATCCATAAAACTCTCTCTCAAAAAATGTGTAGTTGATACAGATTTCAAAGCTAAAAAGCACGTTATTTCTAGTATAGCAAATTCATATACGTTAGAAATTTACAGTAGAATAGAGGGAATATAATGCAGGGTTTATCGGCGGGAGAGTCTTGCGCCCTAGGAGAGCAAGCATTTAGTAGCTATAGAGTCTGCGTCTTTGGAGGACAAGCATTCAACAGTGAAAAAGTGTTAGAAGAGAAAGGAGCGAAGATGCAGTATTCCATTTGTACGTTGCCGGGGGACGGAATCGGACCGGAGATTGTAAGAGAGGCCAGAGAAGGTATTGGAAAAATAGACGGGAGCTGGAGGACTTTAGCCTTAAGTTCACTGGAAAAAGCCTTTGTGGTGCAGCCATTGACTTGTATGGAGAGCCTTTGCCGGAGGATACTTTAGAGGCTTGCAAAGCTTTCTGGAAGCGGTGCTGATGGGAAGCATTGGGGAAAGGTGAGTGTATCCCCTGGTATTCTTTTGCCGGTGGAAAAACGCCCTGAGGCAGGTCTTCTTTCTCTTCGGAAGCAGCTAGCCTTTTTCTGTAACTTGCGCCCCTGCTAAGCTTTACAAGGAGCTTCGGGATGCCTGTCCTTTGAAGGAAGAAAATCATTGGGGATGGCTTTTGACATTATGATGATTCGAGAGCTTACCGGGGCTTGTACTTTCGGAAAGCGCTCCATTACTGAGGGAAAATGGAGAAGAGGTGGCCAGAGACGAGCTGATTTATCGGGCCCATGAAATCGAAAGACTCGGACGTATTGCATTTTCCTGGCAAAGGCAAGGGGGCAAGCTTTGCTCCGTGGATAAGGCCAATGTTTTTAGATAGCTCAGACTTTGGAGAAAGATTTTTCACAAAACTGGGAGAGAGAGAAGGAGGTGGAGCTCGCCATGCCTTAGTGGATTCCACTGCTATGGGCTTTAGTGCGAAATCCCGAGAAATTTCTCCGTGATTGTTACCAAACATGTTTGGAGACATCCTTTCCGATGAGATGTGAGATTGGCAGCTCTTTTGGGCGACTGCCCTCTGCTTCTTTATGAAAATGCCTTTGGGCTAGCAGAGCCCAGCGGCGGCTCTGCCCGGATATTGCAGGACAGAATATCGCCAATCCCTAGCCACCATTCTATCTGCAGCCATGCTCTTAGAGCTGTCCTTGGGAGAAGAAGCAGCAAAAAGAGTGGAGAATGCAGTGGAAAAGGTCTTGGCGCTGGGGGCAGAACCAAAAGGATATCTTCTCCAGGAAAAGGAGGAGAAAAGCTTTTTGTCCTGTTCGGAAAATGGGGATTTGTAGTGGCTCAGCTGTAAGTTCTAGGAACCTTGTTTGACAAAAATAATAGAAAATCTTATAGGCAAAACGGAAAAAGCTTGTGGCGACTCGATCATGCTTGCCTTTTAATGGGGGACTCTCCGTATAATGGTCAGAACGGCGTAAGCACATGAGAATAAAGGAGAGTGAATGGATAATAATAATGATTTTAAAGGCGGTGAGAATGGAGGCTTCTCCAACTGGGGACAGACGGTTCTCATCGTTTTATGTGACAACAGTAACCTTCTTCTATATATACGGTAGCCAGCGTTTTGTATGACCATGCATGTCTCAGGAATTAAGCTATAGTCGTTTTCTTTCTGTGGTGGATCAGGACCTGGTGGCCAAGGTAGGTGGGAGACGGACGGATTACGGTTTTACCCCAAGGAGTGGGTGAGACAGAGCAGCCAGAAGGAGCCCAAGTAAAGAGGAGAAGGAAGGCATTGCCAGGATGATGAAGAAGGAGAGAGTCTTGAACTTTGATACAGTCAAAGGAAGAAACTTCTCTCTGACCAGAATTCCTCCTTGTCGCAAGATTCCTCTAAGAATAATGAGGAAGGTCTCAGAAACAGTTCAAAAATCGGAAGGGTTTATTTTAAGGAGGATATTTCCCGATAGGACTTTTGGGAAACTATCCTGGGGATGATTTTAAAGAATCATTTGAAGAGGAGAAATAATGCAGGATCAAACAGCTCTTCCGGACTGACTCAGGGGAAAGCAGAGTCTACTATGTTGTGCCGGTCACTGCGGATGCGGCATCTTTGAGTGGAGCAGCTCTATAGACACACACGTGGAGATTTACAGAAAGAGACCGGATAATTCCGCCTTTTTGAGTGCAGATTATTGTCGTGTTGTACTGCCCTTTGTTTTCCTGATTATTCTGATGAACGCCATGGTGAAGAAGATGGGAACCTCCGGGGAGAGATTCTCGGGGTAGGACAAGTCAGGCGAAGATGTATATGCGAAGGACACCGAGCATCAGCTTTAAGGATGTAGCAGGTGAGGGATGAGTGCGAAGGAAAGCCTTGGAAATCGTGAGACTTTCCTGCATAATCCCACAAAGTATACTTCTATCGGTGCAAGAAGCTTCCTAAGGGAGCCCCTTTGAGGTGGGACCTCCGGGAACCGGAAAAACCCTGCTGGCCAAGGCTGTGGCAGGAGAGGCCAATGTGCCTCTACTCTCTTTCCGGTTCGAGACTTTTGTAGGAGATGTTCGTAGGGTGTGGGAGCCAGCCGCGTAAAGAGACTTTGTTCCGGCAGGCAAAACCAGACTGCGCACTTGCATCATATTCATTGATGAGATTGATGCCATCGGTAAGACCAGAGATACCGTTACGGGGACAATGATGAAAAGGCAGACTCTGAATCAGCTCCTTTCCGAAATGGATAGGCTTTGATGCGGGAAGGAATCATGGTCATGGGGCCACCAACCGTCCAAATCCTGGATCCAGCTTTGCTTCGTCCAGGACGTTTTGACATCTGCCGTGTCATTGTGGAAAAAGCCTGATTTGAAGGGAAGAGTCAACATCTAGGTGCATACCAAGGACATCTAAAGCTGGACGAACAGCGTGGACTTTTGACGAAATCGCCTTCACACCAGCGGCGCGGTGGGAGCGGATCTCGCCAACATGATGAACGAATCCGCCATCACTCGGTAAAAATGGTAGAGAAAAGGCTAGCTAGAAGGGACTTGTTTGAGGCGGTGGAGTGGTTTTGGTGGGTAAGGAAAAGAAGGACGTATCCTTTCCAGCAGGAGCAGATTGTTTCTGACCACGAGGTGAGGACATGCCCTTGTGGCGGCGGTGCAGAAGCACTCAGCCGTACAGAAAATTACCATTGTCCCGTAGAACCTTGGGGGCTCTGGGCTACGTTATGCAGGTGCCTGAGGAAGGAAAAATATCTGAATACCAAGGCAGAGCTTCATTCCATGATGGTGGAATGCCTGGCAGGTAGAGCGCAGGAGGAAATCGTTTTGAAACCGAACCACCGAGCCAGCAATGATATATGAGAAGGCGACGAAAGATTGCCAGAGCGATGGTAACCCAGTACGGTATGTCCGAGAGTTCGGATTAATGGGACTGTAGGAGCAGGAAAATATATACCTTGGAGGTCAGGCTGTCTTAGAGTGCGGAGACGATACTTCAGAGAGGTGGACCAGAAGTGGCACGCATTTTGAAGGAGTGCTACGAAGAAATCCAAGAAGATACTCTGTTGGAAAATCGTTTTGCCCTGGATGAGATTGCAAAGTTCCCTGATTGAGGAAACCATTACCGGAGAAAAAGAGTTCATGAAGATTCTTTGCCGAAGTAAAGGAAAAGGAAGGAAAAGAGAGAGCATCCGAAATCCTTTCAGAGCTGAAAGAAGGAACAGAGAGAAAATGAGGGCAAAGAGGAAGGACACTCCAGCCTAAGAGGCAGACGCTTCTATGAAGAAACCGCATTTTTCTGAGAGGAAATGTACTGTTTGAAAAGGTCTGCCAGGAGTTCCTTCTCTGGCGGTGCCTTTCACTATGATAAAATGCCATATATGACTAATGCCCGGTCTCTGAGGACGTACTTCCATAATGTCTGAGCAGTGCAGGACAAACGAGGCAGAAAGCTGTCGTATATGGTTTCTGTAGAGGACCAGTGAGTTTTCTTCAAACGATGCCTGGCTGTGCGGCAGAAACTTTGTGGTCTTGGATAAGACGATGTGTAGCTCACGCGTTCTCGTTCAGTCCAGTCGTTCCTTAAGATGCACAACTAATCTACACACTCTCTCCTCTAGCACCGATAAGGAGAAAAGGAGGCCAAAAGTATAAAGAATTCTTCTATCTTGTATAATTTTAAACATTACTATGCGGATTCGTATAGAAAGGAATGAGACAAAATGACTTTTTCTTTCCTCCTGATCTCTCCCATACTCCTGCTTATCTATTTCCCAGTGTGGGAAAGAAATCGTAGCTCAGAGCTGGAGGGCTAGCATGTTCTACCGATAGGAGTGAGAAAGCCTATCAATTTCTCTCTCCTGACAGACCTCCATGACAAGAGCTTTTGGAGAAAGGATAATGCCCTTTTGCTGATCGAGGAATTAAAAGCCTCGAGTGGATCTTTCATTGAAACTCCTATAAACAGCTATTCCGGAGACGGCGGAAGAGATGGGGTGGAAAATTCCTGCCGTTTAGCTGTCTGCTGTAACGAAAGAAATACCCTCTTTACTATGCCTTTGGAGACCATGAGGAAGAGCGTTGTTTGGTAAAGGAGGTTTTTCAGGAAAAGCAGCAGGCCTTTCTCGGAAAGGCTTTGGAAAGATTGGGCTCTAGAGAGATCGTTCGTGCGCTTAGAGCCAGGATGGAGAGCTTAGCGGTCTGTCCTTTGGATTTATTCTGTGTCGTATCCCTGCTTTGGAGAAGAGCCCTTAGGGAGAGGATAAGAGGCATTGGGAAAAGGCTATGGGAGCTACCAGGGAGGAATCGGCCATACATTTTTCGTATTGCCTTATGCACAGCCACTTTTATCAAGCGGAAATGGAGGCTTTGCCGAGTGGACTTTAGTGCTGTCAGGGACATTTTCGTAGGAGGAGCCATCTAAAGCTTCCAGCTGCTTTAACTGATGACACCAGTATAAGTTTTCGTGAAAACTCCAGAGGCTTTACGAAAGTAGACAATAGCGCATTTTACGGAAGGGACTGAGACCCACAGCGTCAAATGTGCGCCTGGCTAAACTTCGGCTGGCTCGCTGAGCATTCTTGCTACGATGGGAAGCACCGGGAGAAAATGATGGAAGAGAGAGGTGTGATGCAAGCTGGATGCCTTTACGCCTGCTGGACTTATTACTCACTGTATTGAGCTGAAAATCGATATCTACTGATATTCCGATTTCGGAAATCACAGAGCAGTATCTGGAATATATGAAGGCGCTGGAGGAAGAGGATTTGGAAATCGTTTCCGCCTTCCTGCTGATGGCAGTGACGCTTCTGGAAATGAAGGCCAGAATGTTGCTGCCCTAAGAAGGAGGAAGAGGAAGGGAGGAAGTGGAGACCGAGAAGAACTGGTACAGAGACTTTTAGAATATATATATAAAAGAATCAGCGGAATGCTACGAACCAGGAAGAAACGCACCCTCAATATCAGTGAAAAGACCCAGTATTCGAGTGAAGTGGAAAAAGTACAAGCCGCCTTTGGACCTGTAACATGTTGAAGGGCTTGGATATTCTTCGCCTTCGAGACCATGAAGGAGATTTTAAGGCGGAAGGAAGCCAGAAAGGACCAGCTCGGGCAAACTTTGGAAAGATTAAGCGGGAAAAGATAAAGTTTGCGGGGGAGAAATGCAGGATATTCTGCTTTATGCGAGAGAGCCACGGTCGTTTTTCCTTCCGACAGATGCTAAAGAAAAACAGGAAAAGACGGAAGGACGGTGAGCTTCTGGCCAGTTTTGGAGCTGAGTGAAAATGGGGAAGATTACCCTTAAGCAGGAAAAATGCCTTTGGAGACCTGGATCACTGTTAAAATGAGCGGAGCAGGAAGAAATGGATCTCGACGCTGGTGGAGGATTTTGATTAAAAAATAGCTGGTATGAGTTGCCGGCAAAAAGACATAGATGGAAAAAGTCATTGCACAATCCATAGAGAAAAGCATTTATCGAAAAGAACTTTTAGAAGGGAGAAGGTAGTGGAGGAAAAGGAACGGTAGCTCTTGAAAGGAAGAGTTGGACTTTGGCAGGGGGAAAACTGAGAAGGCTCTCGGGATAGGAGGTTCGGTGGAAGAAAAGCCGAAGGCTCTCAGGATAGAGGCCCCGGTTCTTAGCTTGCAGGAAGAAATAGAAAGAGAAGATGCCCTAAAGCTTGTAGGAAGAGGAAGATTTACTGGAAGCTCTTTTTGTTTTCTTTGGGAAGAACCGTGAGTCTGGAAGAAATGGCAATTTGTCTGCACATGGGTGTGGATGGAGCAGAGCTGCGGCAGAGCGTTTACGGAAGAAATATGAGGGAGGCGTCAGGGAGGGCTTTTGATCCGAAAGCTGGAGGAAATATCAGATGGTCAGTCATCCCAAAACCTATGATGCTTTGATTCGGGTGGTTAAGCAGAGCCGGAAACCGGTGCTTTCCGATGTGCATCTGAAAACCCTTTCCATTATCCCTACCTGCCAGCCGGTTACCAAAAGGCAGAGTGAGCGTTCGTGGGGTGGAAGTCCGACCATGCGGTCAAATCGTTTGGTGGAATTCAGTTGATTGGAAGAGGTGGGCCGTTTGGACGCTCCAGGGAAGACTGTGACTCTTCTGGCACCACCAGGAGTTCCTGACTCGTTTTTGTGTAGATTCTCTCAGCTTCCTTCCCAGTCTTCCCGAGAGGATCTTGGAGAAGCTTTTGGAAGAGGAAGTAACGGAGGAGCTTAAGGACAGCCTTGGCTTAGAGCCGGGAAGAGTAGAAGAAGCTAAAGAGAGAGGTGAAGATACAAAGATCGAGTAGAAAGAAGAGCTGAGATCTAGATAGAAGGCCGGAAGGAGTTAAAGATAGAGCCGGAAGGAGATGCTGGAGACGATAGAGGAAGATCCGGAGCCGGAAGTTTTCTAGCGAAAAGCGAAGAAGAAAAAGGAACTGGAAGAAGTTACGGATGAGGCGGAGGTAGCAGCGGAAGAAGAAGCGGAAGAAACAGTGGAAGAAGACATGGAAGGAAACCATGGAAGAGAAAGTACAGAAGGGCAGGGAGGACGCTTGAAGGCATTGGACATCGGAGCAGTAGGCGAGGGACCTCTGCACAGGAAGAAAGCTTTGTGGATGAAGCTATCTTACTGGAGATTGGAAGCGGAGAAGGCAGGCTCAGAAGAGCTAAGGACGAGGACAACAGAAGCAGTCGAGACATCGGAAAGCCGAAGATAAATCAGGCTGATGTGGAACTGCAGTCAAGAGAAATAGAAGCGATACAGAGGCCGGAACCCGAGACAGAACAGCACCTCCTGCAAGGGGAACCTGCCGAGAAGCCGTTAAAACTGTTATAGAGAAAAGGAGTTAAGTAATTCCTGGAGAAAGGAGAGCAGGTGGAGGCCAAGTTAAATCAAATCATGTAAAGAGCTGGAAAAGCTTGCTACATTGACAGGAAAAACTGACTGGATTGTTGATTTATTGGTGGGAAAATGTCAGTATGAGCAGGAGAATATCGTTTAATCAATTGGCGTTTTCTGTGGAAATTCCCAAGGCTATGGAATGTTTATTGTTCCCCAGGCTCTGCCTGCTAGAGACTTTAGAGGATTTTTGCAAACCAATGCCATGGGGTGGTGGATGAATCTTCTGCGGCGACAAACGGCTATCCACATGCCTATCTGGCCGCGGAGATACGGAATTCATATCAATGAGATCGGACGAGTTCCGCTTGATGCCTCACCAGCCGGAGGTGCATTTTATCGAGGTGGATCATCTGGATAGCAGGGCCAGGCTTTGGCACCACCGGAAGAGGCATAATAGGAGGGAAATGCAAAAGGAAGAACAAAGAGGAAGAAGCCTAAGTTCTTTCTGCTACTTTTTCTTCTAAGTCTCTCTGCCTGTAAGAGAATAAGGCGAAGGAATGCATCTCCTGGGCATCAGAAGCCTGGAACGGGGAGACGGAAGAACTGCACTTGGAAAACTTTAATCTGGCCTTGGAGAAAATGGTAGGCAGGTTCCGCTTTTGCAAATGGATATTCTAGCCTATAAAATCGGTGGAAATTCAACTTGGCAATATTTCCGATGCGGAGGAAAGTCTGCAAAGCTACAGACGTTGGCGAAAAAGGATTTGCCTTGGAGAGAATTGCCGGAAAGAAGCTGATTAGATTGGGGTTCTTTGAATGACAATAAGCTGGAGGTGCAGACTCCTTTCAGAAATCAAGGAAAGGGACTGGAAGAGGATCAGGAGTATCTTTTCGATGCAGCGGTATATCTGGAAGACCATAAGATAGCGAAGCCTATGAAGCCTTTCAGCAATACAGTACCCGCTTATCAGGAGATGAGGATGCGAGACTTAGCTTTCTGAAGAGCCGTATGGAAGCGCTGGAGAAGAATCCTTGCTGCAGGAGAAGAAAGGCGGGATTACGGAAAGCAGGAAACAGCAGTACCACAGCGACAACAGAGGAATCAATTAAGATAAAATCAATCCTGTTTCCAGAAAGGCGGAGATAATCAAGTTTTGGAGTAGATTCCAAAACTATCAGAAGATCAAGTTTTAGATTAAATCAAAACTTTACTTCCTATAAAGATGCTATTCACAAAGAAAGTTTGGTTGATTATAAGAGAAGAATATCTGAATAAGCTAAAGGCTCTCAGGGATAAACATATTATCAAGATTGTGACCGGTATTTAGATGGAAATCCTTCTCCTCAGTTCCAGGATTGGCTAATTTGAGCAAGGGTTGGTTCATCCCAAATAATTTTTATTAACTTTGAGGTTTGGAGTATAAAGGACATGAATGATTATAAGTCTTCATAAATATATTAAAATTAAAGAAAATACGAAGACCTATATTTTTCTGGATGAATTTAAAATGTAATAAGTTTCCTAAAGTATTGGATAGTCTACATTAAACCGGATATAGATTTGTATTGACCGGCTCAATGCCTATATGCTTTCCAGTGAGATTACTACCCTGTCTCGGAAGATATATCAGATTGAGATGCTTCCTTTGTCTTTAAGGAATACTGTCTGTGAAAGGGGGCATGTGAAGACAGAGCAAGAAAATATACCGATTACTTAAGCAGTTCCTCCTATGCTTTGGCTCTAGTTCAGAGCCTATCATCAAGGATTACTTGAGTATCTGGCCGATAGTAATTAAGATATCATGAACCGAAACAGGTGACGGATTCCATGATGCTTCAAAGTGTTTTGAGTTTATTTTTGACAATATCAAATCCTTCTCCACCAAGAAATATGGATACCATGACTTCCGACAGTAGGAAGATTGATTCTAAAACGATGGAAAAATATCTTACGGCATTAAGAGAATCATACGTCATTTATCGAGCTAAACGTCTTGATATCAAAGGAAACAGTACCTTAAGACTGGATAAATACTATATGAAGTAGATATTGGACTTCGATATATGCTTTCTTGGCAAAGCAGGCTGGATGCAGGGCATATATTGGAAAATATCTTTATCTGGAACTGCTTGCCAGATCCTATGATGTATATGTGGGAAAGGTAGATAGCTTTGGAATTGGTTTGTCACTTTGGACAGGAGTAATTATTATTATCAGGTGGCTTTGATCATTGAAGAAAGGCTACATTGAATAGAATTAAGATTTTGCAAATGCTTCAAGACGACTATCCCAAGGTGCTCCTTCACTGGATGATGATCCTCCAAGGGATATAGGCATAAAATACTAGATGCAAGAGACTGGCTATTGGATTTGAAGCAGTAGAATGGAAATTGGAAGCTGACCATGGAAATCAAAGTCATAGACATGGAAGTTTCTTGCAGGGGACAGGAAAAGGAGGGTATACTTTTCTCATGCTTATGCTTGCCCAGGAGGTATGAATGGCGAGAAGAAAAACGGGAGCAAGTAGGAGGAAAGGAGGTGCAAAATGTGAGATATGAGGAATTATCCGTAGGGAGTTGGAAGCCTTAAGAGCGGAATTAATGGACGAGTACAGGCCTACCAGACCATGGATATGAATCTGGATGTGAGTGGAGAAATGCCTGTAGAGAACAGCTGGATTTGAGCAATGACATGATGGATGCTCTGGACAGCAATGCGGATATGTATTCCAGCGAAGGTGTGGATGTTCAAGTACGGTGTATTGGATATATTGTACTTAGAGGCCAAGGAGCTTTCTTTCCGATATGATGGAAATCATCCGGATCATATCCTCATTTTCGGAAACTCTTCTTTGATGTGATGTATGACTCTGTTTCCGTTCCATGACTCACGGTGTTATGGGAGAGTACCCCGGAGTGTAAGCTGGATGGTAAAGTGGCTTTGCGGTTCCGGTTACGATCGTCACTCCATTACCGAAAAGTGCTGGGATTAAGATGATTCTTTTTATGATGGACGAGGTCCGGATATGGACATTGTGGAGGAGCTGGTAGCTCTGTGAGGGCATTAGGGAATCTGGTGTGCCAAAATTCTGATCCTCAGGGTTACAGCTATTCCGATGAGACGGTACGTCGTTTTGCCCGCCTGGAAGCCGGCAGCCAGAGACTTCCGTATCTACTGGGACAATCGCCTATGGTATGCATCACCTTTTGACCATGAGCAGGATTATTTGATTGAGATTTTGGGTGTAGAGGCGGGACATCCGGATTTGGTGTATAGGTTGCCTCCACCTCCAAGATTTCCTTCAGGCTCAGTATTTACTTCCACATGGCCAACCTGACCTTCGGAGGATGTTAAGAAGCAGGTACAGTACCAAACCATCGGACACGATAAAATTAAACCAGCTTCGTCATGTTCGTTTCTTCGGATATTCACGGTATGGTGGAAGCATGCAGAAGCATGCCAATATTCTTCGTCCCAAGTTTGGATGGTGGAGATGTTTTGAGAAAACCTTGCAGGCACCGGCGTGGGAGAAGTGGATTAAGCCGAGGGGGACTGTGACACAGAGCCCTTCTGGCTGTGCCAAGGCTGTAGTGGATAAATGTAAGAAGGCGGGGTAGCTTGACTCTCAGGCTCTGTCCCTATAGAAGGATCCCAGGCAATATCATGTGCGCCAACCATCCTCCACTGGAGGATCTGCATGCAGCTTTTCACTCTCTGTAGAAAGCTGGTTGGTGTGGAGGCACAGGGACAAGAAGGAAGTACAGGGCGTAGACGCTACTCTTCCCTAAATTCCTGTAAAGGATAGGTATAGACCTTTTGTGTTGTGGCCTCCATTTTAGCAGGGGCCTGGCACTTTCTTCATCGAGACTGTAAGCTCCACTCTGGCGAAGTTGCGATTTTCCCAGATTTCAGCTACACAAGGTATTCCTTTGTGTCTCTCAATAATGGAATGTAGGCGGCCTCATGGCACAGGCGGCTTTGGAAGAGGTTATATCCTCCCGTACCAGCTCCGGGATATCTTGGAAGAGTTTAATGTCTGCTTGCCTCCTCCAGTGATTTCATGGTGGTGCTTCATGTGTTCTGCTGGAAGGAAAGCCTCACCAAATGTTGATGCATTGCTGTAAAGTGAAATGGTGGTATATTCATTTATCTAAAAAAATCCGTAGAGCTGTTGCTTAGGAATTATTTACGGAATGAGTAAGTAAAGAATCATCAGTTTATGTGTGTCAATGCTTCTGTGACCATAAATTCTTTCTTCCCAATCTAAAGGGGTGATCAGCTGACTGAATATAAATTTTTGCAAAATGCGCTTTTTTCTAAATACGCTATGCTGCTCTAAGGAAAATGCTTTCAGAGGAAGTATTGGCTTAAGAGAAAAAGCAAAGAATGGATTAGTTTAACAAGTTGTAAGCCTGGTTTGCAATAGAAGGAAGCGTTAATGGAAAATTCTGCATCTTTCTCGAAAGGAGCCTGTGCAAAATAAAACCCTATGGAGTTTGCTATGAGAAAATCATCAGTTGTGGAGAGGAATTATCGAGGAAGGAATCCCTTCCCTGCATTTTCTGTTGAGAAGATTATGCATAATTCCTTATAGAGAGAAGTCAGATCTTTGAAATCTTTGCAGTAGTAAACGGAGTGGCCATGCATGCTTTAGTTCTATACCAAGGGCCCCTATCTTACCTGCATAAATCCGCCTTGAGAGTGCCAAAATGGCTTTACCATTGATACGAAGAATCTGGGGATGAGGAGAAATCAAAGGGACTTCTTTGTGTACAATGGGGAGAAAAGCGGATTCCCTATTCCTTTGTGGTGGAAAACAGCCTCTGCAAGCAAATCCATGAGATTAAGTTTTCTCATTTGCAGCAGATGGCGGAGGAGGACAGGAAAGGGCTGTGGATACTTTGATTACAGCGACTTTTTGGAAGCTCAGTTTTTCAGGACATTACCGCCCTTAGACTTTATGAGCTTTTGAAGCCCTGGAACAGGACTCTTGCTCTTGGAGTTTTGACTTCTCTCATCGGCTAAGAATGCTCAAGGAGCGGAGGTGCTTCCCTACCAAAGACGGGAGAAAGGAGAGAGTTCTTCATTTTCCGGAGGATGCAAGTCTGGAAGAAAAGATTACAGGTGCATCCACAGAGAGATTGGAGCCTTAGTGCCTTGCCTTTATAAAAAAGGTGTGGAGAGATGTTAAGATTACCAAATTGGTAGAGAATCTCTCTTCATCACTGTGCTGGTATGCGGAAGAAGTGTCTAAAGGGTATATCTTTATTTCTCTATGAGTATCGTTTAGAAGGGGATTAAGCCTCTTTATTATAATATTTTGAAATTTCGGGAAGGTTCTAGTTTTCTCACTTTTGGACCGATGCAGGACTATGCCATTTCCTGTCTTTTGCAGGGAGTTAATGAGGAGCTAGCTGTTGTATAGCAAGCTGATTTTACCGAAAGTTGATGGAATGGATGGCGGGTTCCTTCAGAGATTTTAGTAGCGCTATCTGGTGGGGTGGGGGATCAGAGCATTGAGCGTTGGTACTGACCCATCCTGCTTTCGTCGAGATGTTCCTTCCCGAGTGAAGGGATTTGTACGTGCACCATGCCTTCCCAATATGATTCTTCTTTCCAGGTGACATGCCGTGAGCCGATACAGTCAGGTTACCCCACAGAAAGACCAGACTGATGGAAAGCGGAGTTGGAGAATGCCAAAAGCCTCTGCTGAGGATAAGGGGCATTTCTCTGATTCGGAAGACTCAGCTTGGTGGAAAGGGTTCCGACAGTAAGGTCTTGGAACTGATGGAAAGGCCTTTCCTATGAGACTTTACCTATTTTCGGATGAAGATTTTCTGGTTCTTTCCCTATCATAAAGGCGGAGAGTAGAGTTCCCTAGAGGAATCTGTAAATTTCTCATGCCTTCCTTTGCTCTTTAAAGAAGGAAGGAGAGAAGGAGGATGTAGTGCCACGATTTATCAGGAGATTATGACAAGAGCTTTTGATCTCATCTGCCTATCCCTATCTTTGGATAAGCGGGCTTTGGAGGCATTTTTTAGGGGGCTCTTTCAGAGAGCAGGAGAAGGTTTACGGGAGAGAGGAGAGATGCTTTGTATCTTTCGGAAAAGCCTTTCTTTCAAACTGGAAAAAGGACAGTATTCTTCATTTCCTTTGGTGGAGATATAACGGCACCAGGAGATGCTGGGTGAATGATGCAGGTAGCAGACCAAAGGAAACAGCAGAAGGCGAATTCCTTCTTCTTCCTTCTTGTAAATATGGGGCAGCTTTTAGCCCAGAGTCTTTTACGGAGAAAAGAAGGAAAGCTGAAGAATTTTGCCCTTTATACCCGTTACGGGGAGCGGATTCTTTCGCCTTGTGCCTTTTACAGCCTATTCCGCCTCTGTCTTCCTGGATTGAAGCCGGAAAAGAATGGATTATGCAGCAGATTTTTGGAAGGTAAGGGGAGAAAGCCATAGGGAAAGGTACATTGGCACGTATCTTTGGCATTAAGCCTTTTCCTTCTCCAGAGAGCGAGACAGGAGGAGAGAGCTGGGAGGAACTTGGCCTTTCCTGCCTATTCTCTTGGAAAATCTTTGATTTTCAGCTATACCAAGGGCTAGAGTTTGTTTCCCTGCCCAATGAAATATTAGAAAAAGTCTGTTGGAGTATCACGGAGAAGAGGAAAAACCTTTCCTGTTCATTAAGTCAGGAAGAGGGTTTCACAGAGAGGAGTGCAGAATTGCTATCACAGCATTGCTTGCATCATCCTGCCTCTTTTCCGGAGAAAGCATGGAATATCGCTTACCTTGGGAAAGAGGATACCTATGCAAATCCACTCTGAAGAAGGAAATCCGAAACAGCCTATATCGGAGGATGCCTATACACCCATCGGATGTGTGAACTGATGACGGAAGAAAGCGGAGCCTTTACTGAAATGATGGAAGAGTACGGCAAGAAGAAATTGCTTTATCGAAATTACTGGAGGAGTAAGAGAGAGGTATTTGTGAAAAGCATTGGTAGTTTAGGGATGATCTATACAAACATTTCCCTATATCAAGAAAGAATATACATATCCTTTTCCTACCCTTCTTTGTAGAGAGAAGGAGAGGGACAGAGTTCTCCATCGGAGAGAAGCCTATAAGAATCTTCACCGGAGGAGTGAAGTTCTGGTGGATAAGCTCTTTGTCCCTGTTTAAGAAAAAGGGTAGTGCCACCATTGAAGGGCAGTGCTATGAGGCGAGGAACTTCTTCTGTCAATCTTCTTTCGTGCCTGCTGAAAGAAGGGCGGATAGCGGAAAAGGAACTCCGGAGGAAGAGGGAAAGATACCTAGCTCCCTTCGGGAGGAGAGCCGGAGCTCTTAAGATTAAAGGAGCTTTTGGAAAAGCTGGAGAGGAGTATTCGGCAGTGCATCAGCCACACCGAGGCCTTTGCCCATCACCTTTAAGGCAGGATAAAACCCTCTACAACCGCTTGGTGGGGATGTGGGTTTTCCAACCGTGCTTCGATTCCGGAGCATTTTGTGGATCATCGTCTTTGAATGGGTCAGTACCGGCTTGAATCGCCCCACATGCTTTCCGAAAAGCTGAAGCAATTAAAGGACATGGGAGCGGGAGGAGTTGTTTGTTTTCCGTTCGCTCGGAGTGCTCTTATTTTACGGAGAGAGCTGAGGACTTTCCAGAGCTTAGAAGGATTCAGGCTTTGTCCGAGCCGAGCGAAGGAAAGGATGGGAGACAGCTTTTTCCTTAAAAGAAATACAGAAAGGCCTTGGATGCCTATCAGGACGCGTATCATTTGGAGGAAAATGGTCGAAGGCTTCGTAAGATTGCAGAGTCTTACCTGTATTTAAAGCAGTTTCAAAGAGCAGGAGATGCCTTTATGAAATTATATAGAAAAATCAGGATAAGGCTGTCTCTACGAAGACTGTATTTCCTGGTCTCAGATTACCTTCCGAAGGATCGGTACAAGGAGCTGGCAGGGGAGTAGAGGAGACCGGTCAATGGAATGGCAGGCAGAATGGGAAGGACGCTTGAAAGAAGGAGCAGGCGGAAGGAATTTGATGAAGAATGCCTATAACGAGGGAGAAGAGGCATTTTTCCAAGAAGCGGAGAAAAGCTGGAAGCCTTGAAAGAAGAAATACGTGGTAGAGCCTAGTTACAGGAGGAAAATGAAAGAACTTGCAAAACAATATAATCCGGAAGAGGTAGAGGACCGTATCTACGAAAAGTGGTTGAAGGGAATGCCTCTTTCGCCGCAAAGGTAAATCCTAATAAAAGCTCCTTACCATTATGATGCCGCTCCCAATGTTACCGTGCAGCTGCACATGGACACGCCTTGACACTTTTTACAGGATACCCTGATTCGTTTTAAGAGAATGCAGGGGCTTTCTTGTAGCCGGGAACGGATCATGCGGCCATTACCGAGGTAAAGGTTATCAAGTTGAAGGATATGGGCATTGATAAGTGGGAGCTGGGAAGAGAAGGTTTCTTAAAGGAGGCCTGAAGTGGAAGGAAGAATACGAGGATCGTATTGTAACCAGCTCCATAAGATGGGTCCTCCGCAGACCGATCGTTCCGTTTACCATGGACGAGGTTGTTCCATGCGGTACTGGACCTTTGTCCGCCTCTGTATAAGAAGGGTCTTGATTTACCGCGGCTCCAGAATGATTAACTGGTGTCCGGTTGTAATACCTCCATTTCCGATGCGGAAGTTTTGCACGAGGAGCAGGAAGGCCCTTCTGGCACATCCTTTACCCGTAGGAGAGGAAGGTCGCTTTGTGGAGATTGCTACACCAGACCGAAACGCTCTAGGGATAATATGGTGC